>Ga0233425_10004416_pt1 | contig 23657 bp, 14 predicted proteins | sample Watercolumn_Towu_2_FD_181712 | JGI IMG/M metagenome (GOLD analysis project Ga0233425, IMG submission 181712) | Freshwater microbial communities from Lake Towuti, South Sulawesi, Indonesia - Watercolumn_Towuti2014_140_MG | ecosystem: Environmental > Aquatic > Freshwater > Lake | place... | reverse complement strand
AGTTCCTCATCGTCCACCAGTACATCGAGCACCTTTCGGCCAAAGAGCGGCAGGACTTCATCTGGGACAAGATCATCTACGCCAATCCGATCAAGGCCAACGAGGCCCTGGTGGAACTCGACCAGTACAAGCCGCTGGTCACTTACGACAATCTCGAGGAGATCGGCAAGATCAAGCGGTACGCCCCGCGCGCGGGACTGGCGCTGAGGATCAAGGTGCCTAACACGGGAGCGATGGTCGAGCTGTCGTCGAAGTTCGGCGCGGCCCCGGGCGAGGCCGTCGATCTGATCGCCGCCGCCCACGACGTCGGGCTGACGGTCGAGGGCCTCAGCTTCCACGTCGGCAGCCAGACCACGAACTTCGAGAACTACGTGCAGGCGATCAACCTGGCGGCCAGCATCTTCGCCGAGGCCGCCTCGCGCGGGTACGACAAGATGAACCTGCTGGACATCGGCGGCGGCTTCCCCGCCCCCTACGACAACAACGTGCGGCCCTTCAAGGAACTCGCCCACACGCTCAATGCCGAACTGAAGCGGCTCTTCCCGCCCAACGTGCAGATTCTCGCCGAGCCCGGGCGGTTCCTCGTGGCCACGGCCGGCACGCTCGTGGTCAAAGTGGTCGGCAAGGCCCTCCGCGACGGTAAACGCTGCTACTACGTCGACGACGGCGTCTATCACACCTTCTCGGGCATCATCTTCGACCACTGCCAGTATCACCTCCAGGCGTTCAAGAAAGGCCCGACCCAAATCTGCTCCGTCTTCGGCCCCACCTGCGACGCGCTGGACACGATCTCGCTGGCCGAGGAACTGCCCGATCTGAAACTCGGCGACCTCCTCTACAGCCAGAACATCGGCGCCTACAGCCACGCCTCCTCGACCTCCTTCAACGGCTTCCCGCCGGCGAAGGTGTTGCATATCAATCGGTAGCGAGGGAGAGCATCGAGATCCTCACCGCCAGCTACCGCTCGCGGAGCGGCGGCACGGGGCTGGGGGCGATGACCGCGTCGTCGGGATCGGACGCGGCCGAGACCTCTTGGCGGCCGTTCAGGAAGATGTTGTCGCCGCCCATGAGAACCGGTGACGCGAGGAAGTCGCCCCGGCCGTCTTCGAAAAGCACGCACTGCCCCTTGCCGCCGTGGTGTTGGCTTTGCAGATCGGGGAGATCGCTGCCGGGCGCGTCGGCCATAATGGGATAGTTCGTGCGATAGAGGTTCTGCCGGTCTTGGTACGCGCCGTCGAGAACGTGCCCCAGCGCGTAGGCGTAGCTGCCGCCCATCTCGGCCCGCAGGGCCGGGAGTTCGGCCGGCGGGGCCGACCGCAGGGCATTCAGCGTCGGCAGGCGGAACGTGCGGCGCTCGGCCAACGGCGAACCGGGGCAGACCAGCCGTTGCGGCTCGACGAGATACTCCTGGCTCGCCAATGTGGGTGCGTAGATACCGGCCGCGGCCAGCTTGCCGCGCGTGGGGATCCGCGGGAAGTAGCCGTCATGATGCTCGCTGTACTGTGCCAACGACGTGCCCAACTCGCGGAGATTGTCTTTGCACACGGCAATCCGCCCGTGGAAGCGGCTGTTCTGCACGGCCGGAACCATCAACAGCGCGGCGCAAGCCAGCACGGTGATCGCCAGGGCCACGTCGATCCAACTGATCCGGCCGATCCAGCCGGCCGTGGCCGTGGAAGGCGAAAGGGTCGGCCGCAGCGGCGCGCCCGCCGGCGCAGGACGCACGTGCGAGAAGACAAAGCGGCAGGTCCGCTCGGCCAAACCCGGCGGCGGTCCGTCATCGCCGGCCAGCAACTTCAGCGGCTCGAGCTGCTGGCGCACGGCGGCCAACTCGGCCCGCAACGCGGGCTCGCAATCCAACCGGGTCTCGATGGCCTGTTGCTCGTCCTCGTCGAGGGCGCCCAACAGGCTACCGAGCAACTGCTCTCGCACGGAATCTGGCGTCATTGCAGAAGGCGGGAATCAGGGCTTCAACGCTTCGTTGAGTTTTTGGATGGCGGCATGCAGGCGACTCTTGACCGTGCCGACGGGGATGTCGAGCACTTCAGCGGCCTCGCGGTACTTCAGTCCTTGAAAGTATACCAACATCACCAATTGCCGGGTATCTTCGGGTAAGGTCTCCAGGGCACGCCGGACTTCCCGCGACCGCTCGGCCGCTTCGCTCTGCTCGGCCGGGTCGGGCTCGGGGCTGTCCAACAACGTGACCAGCGTGCCTGCCTCTTCCTCTGCTTCGACTCCCGTGTGGCGATCGAGACTGACCATGCGGTGCCGGCGATTGCGCCGCTTGCAGTCGATCGCCTGGTTGGTGGCAACCGTGTAGAGCCAGGGCCGCACCATCCGCCCCGACTCGAACTGGTCGCACTTCAAGTGTACCTGGAGGAATGTCTGCTGAAACACGTCCTCGGCCATCTCGGCGTCGTCCAGGTAATGACGCAGGTAGCCGAATAACTCCCTTTCGTAACGGCGAACGAGTTCCTCAAACGCCCAGCGACTCCCCTGCGAGCGGTATTCCATCAGGAGCTGCTCGTCGGTGCGGTCGGTCGGCGTTTGAGCGCCTCCGGCACAAGATCGCAACTGTTCAATCGTGCCGCTCATTTTTGCTACGTTTCCGTCCATGAAAGGGTTCGGCGTTTGTAAAAAAAGATGGTTCAACGCCGCCGCGACGGGGTGCTTCAGCCTGTTCTTCGCTGCTGGCTTACCCAGATTGTTGCCGCCAACCGGAAAAACCCGCCTATCAGGTTGCGAAAAGGCTCAGCGCCCTCGTCGTCGGAGAACCCACGAAAAGCAAGTGGCGTGCCCATTCGGCGGCAATCCGCGCGACACGGCTCCGTGAACGGCCGTACATGGACGGAACCCATTGCCACGTATGACTTTAGGCCGATTATGCCGATTGTGACAATTCTCGGGGCTGCTTGAAGCCGGCCGACCCGGCCACTGCAAATTGTACCCGCTGTTGCACAATTGACTGCCGTGAGACAGACGCATGGAAGTGGAACGCTCGGCAACTGCCAAAATGGCAGGGCGTAGGATGCGTGAAACGCACCATCAGCGTCCGCAGGGCGGGTAAGGCGCACCAGAGACGGAAAGCGGTGCGTTGCAGGCTCCCTACGATCCGGCGCGGCGGTCGCTGGTCTTGTCGGCTGCGCTGCCGTGGCAATGAGCGCCGTCGGGGCGGAGTCCTTTGCGCTGGAGTAAGTCCGCGCCGCCCCGCGGCTTGGGTACGCCGGGGTGCGGCGAGTCGGCGTCCGCGGCGACCTTCGCGGTCCGGCCAATCCCCAGCCGCCGCAGCGCCGGCCACAGAAGCCCGGCGTTCTCGCGCAAGTAGGCCCAGCGGAAATAGAAGCGGTGGAAACATTTGCGATGGAAGTCGGCCACCTGCTCCGCCGTGAGGTGTTCGTACTTCAGCAGCGGCGTATACACGGTGTAGCGGCTGAAGTCGAAGTCGGCAATCTGCTCTTTCGTCTGGGCAAAGAACTCGGTGCCCGGATAGGGCGTCAGCACGTTGAAATTGGCGAAGGTCGGCCGCAGCGCGACGGCGTAGCCGCGAACCTGCCGCAGCGTCTCTTCCGTGTCTTCGGGAAAGCCGATCGTGAAGCCGGCCACGGTACGGATGCCCAACTCGCGGCATCGCGCGAAGAACGTCTGCTGCTGGTCATCGGCCACGGGCACGCGGCGGTAGCGGCGGAGCGTTTCGGCCGCGGGCGTCTCCACGCCCACGGTGATGCTCGTCAGGCCCACGCGCTTCAACACGCGGAGCATCTCGGGACGCATCAACTCGATCCGCGTCTCGATCGAGAACTGGATCGGCCGCGGCAGGCGTCCCAGCAGGTCGGCCAGCCGGAAGAGCCGCGCGGCGTCGGCGCCGAAGAGCGGGTCGCGGAACTTGAACGAGCGGAAGCCGCACGTTCGCACGCCGTGGCGGATCTCCTCGATCACGGCCTCCGGGCTGCGGTGACGCACGCCGTGTTCCAGGATGATGTACGGGCAGTAGCTACATCCCATCATGCAGCCGCGGCTGGCCTGCACCAGTGACGTGGGAAACCGCCAGAAGTCGTAACCGACGCGGAACCGACGCGGACGCAGCGGCGACCAGTCGGGCGGCGGCAGGCGGTCGAGGTCTTCGATCAGCCCCAATTGCACTGTGGAGTCGGGATACGACAACACGTCGTCGAGCTTCCACAGCAGTTGCTCCGCCTCGCCCCTGACGACCGTTGCGCCGAGCCCGTCGAATGCCTCGGGCAGGACGCTGGCCACCAATCCCACCACCAATACGCGGGCCGACGGCTGATTCTGCCGCAATTCGGCAATGACCTGTTGTTCGAGTTGCAGCGTCACCAACGACGGGCAGAAGACGTGCAGGTCGGCCCCGCGCGGCAGACGGTCTTCGACGTACTCGACGCGGTGCCCGAGTCGCGCGAAGATGGCTGCCAAATGCGCGTACAGCAGCGGCGCCGGCAGCCGGTCGGTACGGAAGAAGCGGCGGATCAGCCAGTCGCGCAGGCCGCGGCGTCCCGGATACGGCCCCACGCCGAATCCGCCGGCGAACTCCTTGGCGGCGCCGAGCTTTCGAGTGTTCCAGAGGACGACGTGCATCAGCCGGTCTTCGTTCGGACGCGAGTGTAATCCTCGATGGAAATGATCGCGGGCGAACCGACGGCATCGCCGTCGGGACAATTCGACGGCGGGTCGCGGCGCTCGATCGAGACGCGCCCGTGGTGCAACATGCGATAGACCACGCCGCGCCAGCAGATAGTCCGGCCGACGGTCGAACTAAGCATGCCCAGCCAGTTGACCAACACGGTCAGTGGGCCGGCCCAGATGTCGAAGCGTTTCGCGCCGCGCAGTTCCGCTTCCCGATCGGGAAAATAGGTCTTCACCAATGACTGCCGCACCATGCCGCGGAAGACGTCGGTGGCATACAGGACGGCGACCGTGCCCAGCGGGATCCACAGCGGACAACCGCCGAAGAGCGACCAAGTGATAGCCGCTGCGCTGGCCAGCCATGCGAGACCGGTCACCGTGCATCCGGCCAGGGCCGCCGCCCACCAGTAGCCGACGTGGTGCCGCCCGAGCAAGTATTGCCGGCGGAGGAACGCGAACATCTGGGCGAAGGTCTGGTTCAGCGGCGAACCAACCACGGCGACCGGTTCGAATCGCGTGGGCAGCCGCGCCTCGTGGAGCAGGCGACTGGCCATCAAGTCGTCGCTGACGGTGCCTTCCCAGGCATTGGCCAGGCCGAGCGCGGCGAAGCGTTCGCGGCGAATGGCCCACGAACCGCCCCAGACCCAGTGCTGGCCGCGGAGGCCCAGGAGCATCATCACGCCGCAGTTCATGCTGTACAACAGATAGTTGGCCAGCGAGGGCCGCGCCGGGATGAACCAACGATAGCCGGTGGTCGCGCCGATCTCGGGGCGATCTAAGCGCGCAAGCAGCAGTCGCAGCCATTCGCGGCGCGGGGCGGCATCGGAATCGACGAACGCCAGATACTGCACGCCGGGACCCGCGGCGGCGACGGCCGCAAGAAGGTTATGGACCTTCTGGCCGGTCTGGCTGCTTCGCCCCGCGACGATCAGCCGCGCCGGCACGCGCGCGTGTTCGACGATCAGGCGGTGGATGACCGCGGCGGCCGGGTCGTCGCGGTCTTCAATGACGAACAACAGTTCATAGTCGGGATAGTCTTGGTGAAAGAGGGCGGCAAGGTTCCCCTCAAGATCCACATCGACGCCCTTGCACGGAACCAGGATCGCAGCGCGACCGGTCGGCCAATGGCGGTCGCGACCGCGCATGCAGCTTCGCGCGTGGCGGCGATGCTCCCACGTTTGCACGGCTAGCAGCACTGATAGCAACAGCGCTGCGCCCGAGAGCGCCAGGTACGCAATCAACCAAGGAGAATCCATGTAGCCCGCCGAAACCGTCCGTGGTCCGGGTGATCCAGGCGGAAGATAGCCGTTGTCGGGGGGCGGGTCAAGGGCGAACTGCCCCTACCGCAGCGGCGGTCGCGGGCTGACTGGCCCAGCAGATCGCATTGCTTGCAGGGCTTGGTTGGCGTACTGGTTCGGGTTCTTCCAGAACTTCTCCAGCGAGATCTTGTCGGCAAACAAGTAGATACGGTTGCCGTAGAAGACGCCAAACTCGCGGCGGCCGGGCACCGACTCGCCGCGCTCCAGGGCGATCACGGGGTCGTTACCCGAAAGGATCGGCGTGTAAAGGTCGGGGTCGGCCCAGAAGCGGTCGCGCTCTTCCGTCCGTTCGAAGAGGTAGACGCGGCCGCGATGCTCGATCCCGAATTGGCGGTTCCCGGCCACCCACTTCCGCTGATCCACCAGGCAAACCGGACAGTAGCCGTCGAGTCCGAAGCCGGCGATTGCCGTCGGCGTCGAGGGGGTTGCCGGCACAGCGGGTGAAGCGGGCGGCGTCGCGGGCGGCACGGCGTGTGGAATGGCCGGCGGCGCCGCGGGTGGAATGGCGGGGGCCACCGGGCTTCCGGGCAATGCCGAGCCGACCGGCGCAGGGCTGGCCGGGATGCGTGGGTCGGGCGATGCGGGAACGGCTGGCGGAGTGGCGGGCGTCGTCGGCGGCCCGGGAAGCTTCGGCGGCGGGATCACCCGCGCCTCGGGCGCAGGACCAGGCGGCGTGTCCGGGTTATCCGCCGGAGCTGGCAGCCCGGGGAATTGCGGCCCTGTCACCGGCGACGATGGCCGCGGGTCGAGGGCCGCGTAACGGTCGGCCGAACGCTCGGCGGGACGCTCGGCATATCGGTCCGTCGGGCTCTCGGGTGCGCGGGCGGCTCCGCGGTCGGCATACCGGTCGGCATAGCGATCATCGGTCTTCGCCGGCACGGCGGGTGGCGGAACCTGCGGCATGGCCGGCGGTGCAGTTTGCGCGACCGCGGCGACGGCCGATTGCTTCGCGCCGGCTGCCGCCTGACTGAGTTTGGCTACGTACTGCGTGGCGGCCATTCGGTTCGGCACGGTCGCGACCGCTTGCCCCTGCGGCGTGATGACCACGGTCGTCGGCACGCCGGTAATCCCGTATTCCTTGGCCGTGGCCGGGAAGTGGTTGACATTCACTTTGGCCAGGACATAATTGGCCTGCAGGTCGGCCACCGCGTTGGGCTGGCCGAAGACATCGCGTTCCATTTCGCGGCACGGCTGGCACCAGTCGGCACAGAAGAAGACCAGCACCAGGCGGTTCGTTTGGCCGGCCGCGCGGCGGGCGGCCTCGAGACTAGGCTGCCATACCTGCGACTGCTGGGCGAATACCCCCGAAGGAAGTAGTAGAGAGCCGATCAGCGCCCAGAGCAGCCTATTTTTCGCTCGCATTTTGCCCAACCTCGCGCGCAAGAGGAGACCATTTACCGATGTCTTCCTAGTTATCGGAAGGCGCGGGGGTGAAACGGCGATAAAATCAACCGCTTGTGGCGTATTTGCCGATTCCAAACAATAATCCGGCACCCCGCGTTCTTTCCGCTTGAAAAGGCGGCGAAAGTAGTGTATAAACCAGTAGATCCTGCTGCTTGACATAAGTCTGTGTGTGGATAAGATATCCCTAGTGAGAGTTCTGCCTGGCAGGTAGGCGCTTCTTGGCCCGCGATCTTGCATCTCCGGGCCACCCCGCGGTGATGATTGTCTCGCCCCCGGATGAGAAGACGCTTCTCGACTTGAGTTTCCTGCCGCTGACCGATTGAGGGTGTGGCGATTTTCGTCGCAGGACGGGAATTGACTTCTTGGTGAGGGTGTTCGGCGTCTTACGGCGACCGCCCGTTCTATAGCCTGGGAAAGGTTCCCGGGCGTTTGCGCTTCGCTCCGGCGCGAGCGCTGAGGAGAGAGTCTACAGGTATGCACATGGGAAAAAGGAAGAAAGGCCGTTCACACGGCCGCGGAAGTAGTTCCCTCGGTCCCGCCCGCCGCGGCGGCAACCAGTACCGCAGCCACGGTTATCGCCCGCCGGCGCCGAACAACGGCGAACAGCAGCAGATGGCCGAACCCGTCGAGGAAGGGGGCGACATCGGCCAACTCCAGCCGGGGGGCGGAGTGCTCGAACTGCACCCCAACGGCTACGGCTTCCTCCGCGATCCCAAGAACAACTACACGCGCGAACTGACCGACCCCTTCGTGCCCGGCAGCATGATCGACAAGTTCGGACTGCGCGAGGGCGTGGCGGTCAACGGCATGGTGCAGCCGGGTCGCCGGCAGCAAGGACCGCGTCTGCGGGAGATCACCGACGTCGACGGCATGCCCCCAGAGAACTATAAGGCCGTCAAGTCGTTCGACGAACTGACGCCCATCAATCCCGAGTCCTGGCTCCGCCTGGAAGTCGGCCCCGAGCCGCTGACCACGCGCGTGATGGACCTGCTGACGCCGCTGGGCAAAGGCCAGCGGGCGTTGATCGTCGCCCCGCCCCGCACCGGCAAGACCATCCTCCTGCAGCACATCAGCCTGGGCGTTGCGACCAACTATCCCGACGTCAAGTTGATCGTCCTGCTGATCGACGAGCGGCCCGAAGAAGTCACCGACATGATCCGCGCCGTCAACGGCGAGGTCGTGGCCAGCAGCCTCGACCGCGACATCGAAAGCCACGTACGGCTCTCGCAACTGGTCGTCGAACGCTGCAAGCGTCTGGCCGAAATGGGCAAGGACGTGGTGATGCTGCTCGACTCGATCACGCGCCTGGCCCGGGCTTTCAACAAGTGGGTGGGCAACACCGGCCGAACCATGTCCGGCGGCGTCGACATCAAGGCCATGGACATCCCCAAGAAGCTCTTCGCCACCGCCCGGTTGTTTGAGGAAGGCGGCTCGCTGACCATCGTCGGCACCGCATTGATCGACACCGGCAGCCGCATGGACGAACTCATCTTCCAGGAGTTCAAGGGCACCGGCAATATGGAACTCGTGCTCGACCGCAAACTGGCCGACCGCCGTATCTGGCCGGCCATCGACATCAGCCAGTCGGGCACGCGCCGCGAAGAGAAACTCCTGCCCGCCGAAACGCTCCGCGCCGTCACCATGCTGCGGCGGACGCTGTCGAGCATGCACCACGTCGACGCCATGGAGCAGTTGACCTCGAAGCTCGCCAAGTTCAAGTCGAACCAGGAGTTCATCAACTTGATCGCCGGCGCGCGGTCGATGGATTAGCGCGGGTTTCTCCCCACGTAGGATGGAGCATTGCTCCGTCTTCGTGGGAACGGAGTAATACTCCGTCCAACATGTGAGAAATGCGGCTCGACTCTACGGAGACATTTGTCCACGTTCTCCGCAAGACGCTTGTCTCCGGTCTTCTGTCTCCCCGTCTCCCTGCCCGCAGCGGATTATCCTTGCACGGCCGACCAGATCGTGACTAGGATGGAGATTGTCGCCGAAACGACGATTCTCCGCCGCACCGAGTTCGCACCATGACACCGACTCCTCCCCCCGACGGCCGCGTGGCCAAGTGGATCATCCTGGCCGCGTTGGTCTTGACGCTGCTGATGCGGCTGGCCGGGCAGTGAGCGTCAGGCTTGCGTTCCTTTTCGGGCGCGGCGGGCCTGGATGTTGTAGCGCACGACGGCGGCGGCCGCGAGGAGCCAGTTGCAGAGGACCGCGGCGCCGACGTAGAGGATGCCGCCCTCGCCCCGGCCGTAGGTGTGCAGTCCGCCGGGCAAGACGTAGTTCAGCCCGTACCACGTCATCACGATAGCCGTGAAGCCGACAACCGAACCGACAGCCAGGCCGAAGTTGCCGAACCAGCGCGCGGAGCGGCCGTGCAGGATCACCATGTAGACCATGATCGAGACCAACGACCAGACCTCCTTGCGGTCCCAACTCCAGAACCGTCCCCACACCACATCGGCCCACAGTGCACCGAGGATCGTGCCGGCGATCAGCAACAGCACGGCCACCTGCATGGCACGATAGGTGAACCTGCCCAAGGCATCGCATGCCACGGGCGCGCAGACGGCGGGCGCGGAACGGGACAGTCCCGCATTTGCTGACACTAGAACTGGGACAGTCCCGTCGTCGCCGGCGGGTTCTTCATCGGCGGCCTCGGCTTCCACCGTGCGCTTGCCGTAGCGTCCCAGGAGATAGTGGAGTACGGCGAGGTTGGCCAATCCCCAGGCCAGCGCTCCGGCCGCATAACTGGCCATGATCGGCACGACGTGGAAGGTCAGCCAGAAGTTGTCGCGCAGGGCGGCCGTCAACGACGGGATGTCCTTCTTAAACACCGGCGCGTAGTAGGCCAGATAGGCCGCCAGGAAGCAGACGACCGCCCCGGCCATCGCAAACGGCCGGCGCGCGAGCGTGTCGCGCATGGGCTCACTCAACCCGCTCTTCGCCCACGCTTTGGGCACGGCGGCCACACTCAAGAACACCGCCAGGATCAACCGCGGCAGCCCCCAGACCGCGAAGGCGAGCAAGCACACGCCCACGATCCACACGATGAAGTCGTTGACGGTCGGCAACGACGCGCCGCTGGCCACTTTCGGCAGCAGGGAGATGATCTGGCCCTTTCCGCCGGGCCCCAAGGTGGCGAACGAAGCGGCGAACACCACGCCACCGCCGAGCAGCGCGCGGAGGCCGACGAGAATCCCGCGGCCGGCGGTCCACTGCGGCGGTGCGGCATCGGTTGCGTCGGCCCGACGGGCCTCCCAGGTTCCCGGGATGGCGGTCCAGCTCCAAGCGATCTTCAACCCCGGCCACAGCAGCGGCGCCAGTGCGAGGAACGTTCCCAGCGTGGCGCCGGAAAGCGACACGAACACCACGCTCTCGAACATGTTGGTCACGGAGACCCAGCCGGAAATGCTGGTCCGCAAGACCAAACCGAGCAACACAATCGCCTGCGCCAACACGAGCACGGACATGCCGATCCAGAACATCGGCTTGCGGAGCACGCCGAAGCAGAGCGCGAAGCACCCCAGGGCTGCAAGGCTCGTGATCCACGCCCAGAGGAACGGGTCGAAGCGGTTGTAGCGCACTTCCAAGTTTAGCGCGCCCGGCCGCGGATAGGCGTCGCTATCGACGGCCTTGCCCAACTTGCGCAGCGATTCGACGAAGCGCTGCATGGCCTGGTTGAATCGCGCGGTGCGGTCGTAGGCGTCGCGGTCGCGATAGAGCTTGGCCGCGGCCGCGAACGATGCACGGACCTCCTGGATCTCCTTCGCCGGGTAATCGGCCAGCGCGGCGTCCGGCGCGAGAAGCACGGCCTGCAGGCTGATCCAGGGCCGGGCGATTTCTTCTTCCTCATCCCCTTTCGCCGCCGACGCCCCGGTGGGCATCACGCGCAACCGCCGCAATTGCAGGCCCATCGACGTCTCGTCGGACCACACGTTGTCGTACAGGGCCACGGGCAGGTGCCGCGCCTGGCGAGCCAGCCGGTCGCCCAACGCGGCCAGATTGCGCAAGCGGTCGGCGGCCGAAGTCCATTGCGCTTCGCTCACGCCCTTGGGGCATTTCTGTAGCCGCTGCCGGTGCCCGGCGAGCTGCGCGGCCAATTCGCCGGCCGACTTGCGGAACTCGACCGTCAGCGGCAAGACGGCCGCCAGCGTGAACCGCCGCTTGCCTTCCTCTTGTTCTTGGTCGCGGAGGACGGCGTCGAGCCCGGCGGCCGATCGCGCCACGCTCCGGTGCAACGCGAGCGTGTCTTGCCAACGGTCGGACTGGTCGATCCGCGGTTCCGCATTGACCAAGTCGAACCAGCCCTGCAACTCGCGGCTGAGCGTCGTCCACGTCTTCAACGCCTCCCGCAGTTCGCCGACGAACGACTCCTGCGGCAGTGTGTCTCCCTCGGGCTGGAACGCGAGCACGGCGAAGGCGTCGGCCGCCGTGCCCAACTGGGCGACCTGCTCGTCGAGGCCGGCGGGCGAAAACTCCTTCTGCTCGCGGTGCGCACGGGCGCGCTGGCGGTCGAGATCGGCACGGCGCTCCTGGAAGGCGGCCGCCTCCTCCAACTGCCGCGCCGAGACGCGTTTCAGGCGGCGGCCTTCGGCGTCGGCGGTCGGCAACTTGAGCACCTCGCGGCGCAACGCTTCGTGCTCGGCAGAGAACAACGGCACATCCTGCCAGCGCTCCCGTTCCACCAACCAACTGAAGAGCAACTCGGCGGCCGAGAACTTCCGCGGTTGGCCGCCGGGAAACAACTTTTGCAGCTCGGTCGCCTGCCGCTCGGCGTTCTCGTCGTCGTACGTCGCGCCGTCGAGATCGAGCCGCGGATTCTCGCGGCCGCAAACCTTGCGCACGACGCTGCGCGCAAACGTGTCCAGCGGCATCACCCGGCCCTGACCGAACACGGGAATATGCTGCCAGGTGGTCCAGTCCAGCCCGTCGGATTCGCCGGCGCGGGCCGGGGCGGCCGAGATCAAGACGGCCAAAACCAGCGTCGCGGCGGCCGCGCGCCGCGGCCTGCGGAAGAAATACGCCTTCATGTAGAACACGATTGCAATCCCCACCACGATGACCAGACAGCCGGCATATTTCAGGCCGCGGCCTGGATCATAATTGGCCGTCAGATACGAGAGAAACACGTGCGGACGCGAGGTTCCCGTCGCCAGAATATCGAAGCCCCCTTCGCCCGGCCGCAGCGGGACCGCGCGGTACGAACTCTGATAGAGGCGGAAGGCCCGGCCGCTCTCGGGATCGCGGAACGTGACGGGGGCGTTAAGCGTCGTTTCCTCGCCGCGGCGGCCGGCTTCCGTGATGCGCTTGTCTTCGTCGCGGTCGAGCATCTCGATCCAACTCGAATAGCCTTCGGCCTCGCGCGTGCCGGGGACCAGGCGCTTGTCGAACTGGTTCAGATAAACGCGGAAACCGAGGTCCACGGCGTCGCGCGCGAAGGTCACTTGCACGCACCGTCCGTCACCGGCGACCGTCTCCCGATAGTCGGGCTTTTCCGCCTCCGGCCGTTCGGAGAACGGCGGGGCCTGCATGGGTTTTGCCGCCAGCCAGAACTCCCGCGGGCGGCCGTCGACCGTCAACCGCACGCGGGTCCGCGGCTGCGGGGGCAAGCGGTTTTCGTCCTGGGCATTGCGGAACGGCAGCGGCGCCACGCCCTCGGCCGCCGCGCTCCGCGGCGCGAAGTAATCGACGCACACCGTCACTGGCGCGCCGACTTCCCGCAGCAACGTCAGCGGCGTGCCATCGGCGGTCAACTCGCCCGCCGCCACGGCGTGCGGCGACAGCCACGTCCGACAGTAGAGCTTCCGGTCGTGCCCTTGCAGCAGGTCGATGCGCGGGCGGGAAGCCTCCTGGATCAATGCCCGGCCGCCGCCGTGGGCCAGCAGTTCGCCCATCTCCCCTTTGGCGTCGAACCAGAAGTAGCCGAACACGCCGAGAGCGGCCGTTTGGCGGTTCATGTCCGGCATGTCGGCCAGTAACACCATGTCCTGCGGCTCTCGCGGCGCATCGTCTTTGCCTTTGCCGGGAAAGACCTGCAGCCGCACCGCCAGGTATTGGGGAATGAAACCGACGACTTGGACTTCGAGGCCGGTATCACCCAAGGGAAATCGCGGTTGTTCGAGCTTCTCGTCGACCGAAATGTAGTAGTTCTTTGCGCCGGTGCGGAGCACGACTTGCCCCTTCGCGCCCAGAACGCCCCGCGGCAGGGCGCGGAGGAAGGCGTCGGTTTCTTCAGCCGTGCGGGCCGTCCAGAGGAGGAAGCGTTCGTCGCCGCGGCCCGCCGCGCGGCCGCCCCGCAACGGCATCCCCTCATCGTGCGGACTCTCGCGCGGCGACATGCCGGAAAGAGCAACCGCCTTCCACGGCGCCGCCCCCGCAATCTGCACCGCGCGCCGCCATGCGGGCAAGTCGCTGGTGCGCAAACTCACGAACGGCAACTGCTCCACCGCCGAATCGCTGTAGTAGTCCAAGACCTCCAGGCGGATGTCGTCGCTGTCGTAAAGCACGCCGGCGTCGCGCGGCACCCAATGCCAGGGGAACGCGGGCAAATGGCCGTAGTCGGACCAATTGAAAGGGCCGCCGCGAAACGGCACGACGACCGGCTGCGGCTCGTCCTCCGCCTCGTCGCCTTCGGCCTGCACGAGTAACTCGAAGTGCTGGGCATCCTCAAACGCCTGCCAGGAAGAGTGCCCCTCGAATATCGGCAGCGTCGCGCGTACGCCGCCCCACCACGTCACCAAACAACCGAGCATCAGCACGAGAATGCCCAGGTGCGTGACGAGGAATCCGATTTGATGCCTCTTCCACGGGATGCGGATCAGCGCGGCGCACAGGACGTTGAAGGCCAGCAAGCCGTGCAGTGCCGCGAACCACCAACTCTCGTAAATCCCGAAGGCCGCGGCCGGCGTGCCGTAGCGGCCCTCGATGAACGTGGCCCAGATCAACACTAATGTATAGGCCGACAGCAGCACGATGGCCAACGGCAGTGACGCCGAGAATTGGTACAACTTCAGCAGCCAGCGCACGGGCCAAGGCTGGTCGGGGGAATGTAGACGGGGACGCGGCATGCGTAGGAGGGGGCGGGCGGTAGAGGAATGTTCCAGGCTCAATAGGCGGGAATGCTCCCGCCGGGTGAACCTCATTTTATCGGTTGGCGGCAGGAAAGAACAGTCACCGCGCCGCCGTCGACAGCACGGCCGAGGCGACCGTGGCACACGGCGCAAGTGCCGCGGCTGAGTAACTCACCACCCACCATCCACCACCCACTACCCACTGCGTCAATACATCGACGGCATCGAATCGGTCCAGCCGACGATGGGCACGTCGGGGGGCAGGACGAAGATTTCCACGCGGCGGTTCTTCTGCCGCTCCTGGGCCGTGCTGTTGGGGGCCACGGGCTCGTGCCCGCCCATGCCGGCCACGCCAAGCCGCTTGTCGGGCAGACCGGCTTGGCGCATGGCGTCGGCCACGGCCAACGCGCGCGCGGAACTGAGATGGAAATTGCTGGGGAAGACGTCGCGGGCGGGCCGCTTGGCCATCTGCCGGTCGTCGGTATGGCCCACAACCATCACTCGCAGTTGCGACGCCTCGGGCGCCTGCAACACGCGGACCAGTTCGGTCGTCAATTCCTGGGCGCCGGGCTTCAACTCTGCGCTGCCGCTGTCGAAGAGCACGTCGCTGTCGAGCTTGCTGATGCCCGTGTTCGGGTCGAATTGCAGGCTGGGGAAGCGGCGCGAAAGGGCTTCCAGCCGCTTCGAGATGTCCAGTGGGATACGGGCCGTGCGTCCGCCGGCGGCCAGTCCTTGTAGTTGCTCTTGCAGGGCCGAGTGTTCCCGCTCGTAGTTGACCAGTTGATTCTTACTCGCGCCGAGCCGCTCTTCGAGGACCGCCAGGTCTTCTTCAGTCCGCATCAACCGGTCTTCCGTATTGCGGTTGTGGACCTTGAGGTTCTCGATTTCGGCCAACTGCGCCCGGTGCTGTTCGGCCAGCGCGCGGTTACGGGCTTCGCAGTCGGTAAACTGCGCCTTGGTCACGAGGCACCCGGAGGAACAAGCCAGAGCGCTGCACGCCCAGAGCGCAGCGAAAACGTGGACCGCCTTCATGATTCGACTCCTTTCGAATCGTCGCTATCCCGCACTTATTTCTCGAACCAGCCGATGATCGTATCCATCATCGGGCTGCTGACGGTGTAGGGAGCGTCCCAGCTCCACATGTTCCGCAGCACGTCGTACATGAACCAGCCGCAGAAGGTGAGGAACAGCGTGCAGGCCACCAGGGCCACGATGTTCCACGCGGTATACGGCTTCTCGGGGAGCGTGGCCTCGGCGTCGGGCATGGGTGCGCCCATGGCGCCGGCCATGGCGCCCATGCCGAGTCCGGCCGCGCCGGCCATGCCCATGCCGGCCATGCCCATCATCCCGCCGCCGCTGACGTCCTCGTCGAGCATGGCGGCCATCGAGGGGCCGGCGCCGGCGCCGATCATCTCACCCTCTTCGGTATCCAGGGCGATCACTTGCGAGCCGCTCTCCGAATCGTCGGCATCGCCAGCCTCTTCCAAGGGCGTCAGCAGGAAGTCGTCGTCGCCTTTCTTGCCGCGGGCCGCGCCGCTGCCGCCTTCGACGGCGATCATCTCGGCCTCGCCCAACTCCAGCGATTCGTCGGTCCCGACGCCCAACTCGATCGGGTCTTCCAGCGACAGGCCGCTGTCGGCCGGATCTACCAGCGAGATGCCGCTGTCGCCGCCGATGGTCACGTCGCTGCCGGTGCCGCTGCCGCCGAGAACCAACTCGTCCTCGTCGAGTTTCTTGCCCGAGAGATCGACAGCCGAATCGCCGGCCTTACCCTTGCCGGCGCCAACCTTGCTGTCGTGGAGTGTCAAGTCGTCGTCCAGCGTCAGATCGAGTTCGTCGAATTGCGCGCCCTTGGCGGCCGGGGCTTTCTTGGCGCCGCTGGCGGGCGCCGCGCTGTCGGCCAGACGCAGGTCGCTCTCTTCGGCGGCTTTCTTCTTGCCGCCTTCCATACCGATCACCGTGCCCGAGGCCCCGGGGCCCGATTGCCCCAGCGCGACTTCACTCAGCAGCACGTCGGCCGCGTCGTCGCCCGCCGCGGAAGACTCCATCTCGCGTTCGCGAGCGAGTTTCTCGATGTCTTCCGACTTGAACTTCCAATCGGCGCCGTCGCGATAGCCGTACAGCTTGCGCTGCTCCATGAGCTTCTTGACTTCGTCGGGGGAAATGCCCAGCACATCGCTGGCTTCCTTCATGCTGTGATACTTCTGGGCCATACGACCTGCCTGCGGCAAGGGACTCTCGTTGTTCAGACACGACATTTGCAGAGTTTCATGGTACACCTTGCCCCGCGGAGACGAGGAAAGGTGGGGGCCATATCTTCAATTCTAAGAGCCCCGTTTTCCATTGCAAGTGAAATGTCTTAGCCAGCTTGCGCAAATCTCCGCGCAGGTCGCGGGATTCCCGGAGCAATCGCACCTGTCGTTCGCCGGCAAAACGCCATAAGCTGTTGATATGCAGTAAGTTACGAACGAATCCCGTGGCCGCCCGTGGACGCTCAAAGCCGAACGCGGGAATCGCCTCGCACCGAGGGGCCGCGGGAACAGAGAAAAGCGGGGCAAGTGTAGCCGCCCTACGCGGTGCGTTCAAGGTCAGCTTTCTTGACGGCCGAAGAGCGAGGAACTAGCATGATGCCAACTTGCAGGCACGTCCCTCGACACAAGGAACCACTCCATGCGACGCCTCGCTGCCGCGGTCTGTCTACTATCGTTCGCTCTTTCGCTGGCAACCGCCACGGCTGCCGATTGGCCCAATTGGCGCGGCCCCAACCACGACGGCAAGTCGCCCGACAAGGGACTGCTGAAAGAGTGGCCCGAGGACGGGCCGAAACTTCTGTGGAAGGTCGACGGCATCGGCGTCGGATTTTCCAGTGTGGCCGTTGTGGGCAAGCAGGTGTTCATCACCGGCGACAAAGACCACAAGCTGATGATCTTCGCCTTCGACCTGGACGGCAAGCCGCTTTGGAACGTCGAGCACGGCCGCGGACGCGGCGGGCCCGATGGCTCCCGCGCCTCGCCGGTCATCGACAACGGCTTGCTTTATCTGCTCGGCGGCAACGGGCTGATCGGCTGCTACGACGCCAAGACCGGCGCGAAGAAATGGTCGCATGAAGCCAAGGACTTTGGCGGTTCGCCGGGCGGATGGGGGTATGCCGAGTCGGTGCTGATCTACAAGAACCTGGCGATCTTCAAGCCCGGCGGCAAGAATTGCATCGTCGCCCTGGACAAGACCAGCGGCGAGCCGGTCTGGAAGAGCAGCGGCTTTGACGCCGGGCCCGAGTACGGCTCCTGCCTGCCCGTGACGTTCGAAGGCCAGACGATGATCGTCACCGGAACCAACCGCGGGCTGTGCGCGGTCGATGCGGCCAACGGCAACCTGCTGTGGTCGAACGACTGGTCGGCCCACAACACGGCCAACTGCCCCACGCCGGCGTACGCCGACGGCCACGTCTTCTGGGCCAACGGCTACGGCAAGGGGGGCGTGTGCATGAAGCTCAAGAAGGAAGACGGCAAGGTCGGCGCCGACGTGGCCTGGAACACCAAGGAAATGGTCTGCCACCACGGCGGCTACATCATCCACGAGGGACATATCTACGGCAACCACGACGGCGGCTGGTCCTGCCTGGAACTGAAGACTGGCACGCGGAAGTGGCACGAGCGGGCGGTCGGCAAGGGCTCGCTGTGTTTCGCCGACGGCATGTTGTACCTGTTCAGCGAGAGCGCCGGCCGGGCCGGCCTGGGCACCTGTTCACCCGAAGGTATGCAACTGAAGGGCAAGGTCCAGGTCAAGGGGGACGGTCCGAGCTGGGCCCATCCGGTCGTCATCGGCGGACGGCTCTATCTCCGCTACGACACGAACTTATACTGCTTCGACGTGAAGGGCGCGAGTTAACAATTCGCCGCGGACTACGTTGGGGCGGAGATTGCACACGTTGGGGCGGCAGTTGCACTGCCGCACCGATTTCCGTTCGCGGGGGTCGCAGTACAACTGCCACCCCAACGAAGGCACCCTTCCTTCGCTTCCGTGTTGGGCTTCAGTCCGGCAGCCGCCGCTGGATCGCTTCGCGGCCGGCGCGTGCTGCGGCCTGCTGCCAGTCGGTCTCTGCGATTTCCAACAAACGCTCGTAGTTGCGCAAGGCTTCGCGCAAGTCGCCGTCGGCTTCGCGGGCGCGGGCGTTGCCGATCGCCGCCGTCCAGTGCCGGGGGTTGCCCTTTAGCGCGGCGCGGAAATCGTCGCCGGCCGCCTTCAACTCCTTTCGATGCAGATGCACGGTTCCCCGGACAGCCAACCCGCGGAAGTGGTCGGGCTCGATCTCCAGCACGCGCGTGGCGGCCTGCAACGCATCGTCGTCTTTGCCGAGGGCCAACGCGGCGGCAGCCAGCGCGGCCCAGGCCTCCGCATTGCGGGCATCGGCGCCGGCGACCTTCGCGGCGTATTGGCGGATGTTCTCCAGCCGCGCGGTCACATCGTCGTGCGCCGAACGGCCGCGCAGTTGTTCCAGCGGCCGTTCCAGGTCGACCGAGCGGATCGCGGCGGCCAGGGTCGCGTCCGCCTTTTCGAGTGCGGCCAGCGCATCGGCATACATGTAATAGAGCGTGGCGTTGGCCGGTTCGGACCGCAGCGCGCGCTGAAAATCCTCGTCGGCGCGGCGGATCAACTCGTCGCGCCGCGGCGGATTCTGGTTGCCCTGTGCTTGCCGCAGTAGCGCATAGGCGCGGTACGCGTAGGCCAGTCCGTAATCGGGCCGCAGCGCGACACAACTGCCGAAGGCCAATTCGGCCTCGCCGGCGCGGTCGGAGGTCAACAGCATCCAACCGAGCCAGACGTGTGCCCAATAGTGCTGGGCGTCGAGGCGCACGGCCTGTCGCAGCAAGCGCTCGGCCGTGACCCGCGGCTCCTTGAAGTCCATCCCCAACAGCGGCCGCGCTACGCCCAAGAGGGTTTTGGTCAGCGGGTCGTCGCTGGCCGCCGAGATCCAGAAGTGCGTCAGTCCGACGAAGAAGTAGTCGGCGGCGCCGTTGGGTTCGGCGAAGGTCTGCGGGGCGATGCCGTCGCGCTTTCCCACGGCCAGGGCGCAGACGATTTCCGCCCCGCGGCCGATCTGCGAGGGACGGAACTGCTGCGCCAGGGCCACGGCCTCGAGCGCGGAGCGGAAGGCGCCCGCCACGGCCGGATCGCCGAAGCGCGTGATGCCCCGTTTGGCGCGGAGCGCGGTCAAATACATCAGTTGCCGGAAGGCCGCTTCCTGCAATTGCTCCCGCTGTTGCCGCGTGAGATCCTCGCCCGGCAACGACCTCCACCACGGGTTGTGCGCGAACACGCCCAGCGCCGTCAGCCCGCGCTGGCAGGCCGCCTCGGCCGCTTCGTCCTGCTCGTAGAACCAGTGCCGCTCGACCTCGTCGGCCAGGCGGTAGAACTCCTGCAGGCGGCGCGTGCGGTCGAGGCGCGCGGCCAACTGCTCCGCCAGATCGGCCGTCTCCGGTTCGGCCGCGAGCGTCTCGCCGGCGCGCTCCAAAATGCCCGCGGCGCTGGCGAAGTTGCCGCGCTCGATTTCCGCCGCGGCCAGGGCGTTGCTGCCAATCGCGGCGTTGCGGACCTGCGCCAAGTGGTCGGCTGCAACCAACGCGCGGCGATGTTCGGCCTGCTGCCAGAAATACAACCCCGCGGCCGAACCCACGAAGATCAGCACTGCCGCCACGGCGGCTGCTACGGCGGCGGTCCGATGCCGGCGGAGCCGGCGGGCCAACCGCGCCGGCAGCGGTTCGGCATAGGCCGCCACCGGTTCGTCGGCCAGATAGCGTTCCATGTCCTGGCCCAGGGCCGCGGCGTCGGCATAGCGGCCCTTGGGCTCGCGGGCCATCGCGCGCAGGCAGATGGCCTCCAACGGCCGTGCGATGGCTGGGTTGACGCTCCGCGGCCGCGGCGGCTCGCACGTCAACACCTGTTGCAGCAACTCCTCGGAAGTGTGGCCGTCGTACGGCCGCCGGCCGGTGAGAATCTGGTAGAGGATCGCGCCCAGCGAATAGACGTCGCTCCGTTGGTCCACTTCGCCGATCCGGCCGGCGGCCTGCTCGGGCGACATGAACGACGGCGTGCCCATCACAGTCCCGAGTTGCGTGGCCGCGGGCGCGTCCGCTTCGTCGGCCGGATCCAAGACGATGCTGGCGGCACTCACGGTCCCCTCGGTCGTCGTCCGGCCGCTCGGACGCAAGACTTTGACCAGTCCCCAATCGAGAATCGCCGTCTCGCCGTAGTCGCCGAGGATGATGTTGTCGGGCTTGAGATCGCGGTGGATCACACCCTTGGCGTGGGCGTAGGCCATCGTCCGCACGACCGCCAAGAACACGTTCAGCAGGCGGAGGCGTTCGACGGCGTGTCGGCCCGCCTCGTGCGGTCCCTCGTGAAACGTGCGGATCGCCTCGCTGAGCGTCTGGCCGCGGACCAGCTTCATCGTGTAGTAGGGGATCTGGTCGTCGCGGTCGCCGATTTCGTAGACCGGCACGACGCCCGGGTGTTCGAGTTGCGCAGCGATGCGGGCCTCGGCGACGAACCGCCGGCGGAGGCCCGGGTTCCGCGCCATGGGGGCACTGAGTTGCTTCAACGCCACTTCGCGGCCGAGACTCGCGTCGTCGGCCCGCCACACGAGTCCGAAGCCGCCGCGGGCGTGCTCGGCCGCCAGCCGATAGCGGCCCACGCTTTCGCCCGCCTGTAGATCCCGCGGCCCGGCGAAGTCTCGGCCCGCCTCGATGTCGGCGGCCGTCAACACCTGGGGGAAACGCGCCGCATAGTCGTGCGACGAGGGCCGATCGCCGCAGCGCTGCCGAACTTGAAACTCCTGCTGCGCCAGACGCTTGACGATGGCCGGGTCGTTCAGTCGCGGGAAGCGGACCAGATAGTCCTCGACACGCCGCCGGTGAATCTGTGTCGCGCCGGCCTCGGCGCCCGGCGGACTACCCGCTTGCCAGGCGAACTCCAATTCGATGCAGATCAGTTCCTCGAGCGTGGCCAGGTAATTCGCCGCGTCTTCGGCGGGCAGAAACTGCGCCAGCGGCTCCGGCCGCCCGCTCTGCCAGGCCGCCTCGAACCGGCGGCGTGCGGTTTCATCGATCGACGCCCACATCGACATGGCAACAACCCGTCTGGACGCAGCGGAAGTTGCATCCTACGCTAACAGCCGCGGGTGAAGAACGCAAGCGTGGCCATGCTTCAACGGCCAAATCCTCGTTCCCACGCTCTGCGTGGGAACGAGAAGAAAAACGCAAGCGCGGCGGGGCTTCCCGCGGACGTAGCTATCGGTCACAATAGTGTCGTCCGCCGCCGTTGCCGTTCAGGAGCGACCGCCATGACCGCCGGGGAAGATCGTTGGGAATCGGTAATCCGCGGGCTGCGCGAGGGCGACCCGCGGGTCGTCCGCGATTTCTGCCTGCAACACGGGGCGATGCTCGAACGCCTGGCCAACCGGCACTTGGCCCACGGCATGCGGCGGCGCGTGGAACCGGAAGACGTGGTGCAGTCGGTGTGCCGCACGTTCCTTCGTCGCGTGAAGGAAGGGGAGTTCCAGTTGCCCGACGCCGAATCGTTGTGGCGGTTGCTGTGCGCCATTACGCTCTCGAAGGTCCGCGAGCAAACGCGGTTCCATCTCCGCCAGCGGCGCTCGCTGGCCCAAGAAACGCCGCTGGCCGACGACGACGGCAGCAGTAACCCGGGCTTCGTCGTCGTCGACCGCGGCCTGCCGCCCGACGAGCAGGTGGCCTTCGCCGACCAGTTCGAGAAGCTCCTCGCGTCGCTCGACGACGAGGAGCGGCAACTCGTCGATCTGCGGCTCCAGCAACTCGACAACGACCAGATCGCCGCGCGTCTCGGCTGTTCGCAGCGGACCGTGCGGCGGCTCCTCGGCCGCTTGGAATCGCGGCTGCTGCGGACGCTGGAGCGGGCCTGACGCGTTCTCTTTGCCGATTCGCCTTTTTCCGGAATTCCTGTCCGCACGGCTGCGGTTCGGCAATGTTCCCGTTGACGGGGACCGATGGTCGGTTCCCAAAGAAGTGCCGTCAGGTACACGTGTCCGGGCTTATTGCGAAAGGAACCCAGTCATGTCCAAGAAACTCGTTTGTGTTGCGTTGGTAGCGTTTGTCGGGCTGTCGGGCGGATCGGCCGCCAAGGCCCAGAGCGGCAAGGTCAGTTTCATGCCCGCCCCGTACGCCAGCGGGCTGAGCTACGTCGACCGCACGGGCAAGGTAACGCCCGTTCCGCGGCGGCCCGCGGGAATCACGTACACTCCGGCCCCCGTCAAGACCTGCCCTCACGGGAAACCCACGGGACTGGCCTACGTCAACATCTTCTCGGACGTAACGACTCCCGTTCCGCGTCGGCCTGCGGGCGTGACCTACACCCCGGCGCCCGCCACGAAGTACCCGTACGGAAAGCCCCAGGGACTCTCCTACGTCAGCATGTTCTCGGACGTGCAGATCCCGGTTCCGCGTCGGCCCGGGATGCCGCCCACCAGCACGGCAACCAAGACGCAACCGCGTCCCGGCACTACCCTGTCGCCTTGGACGACAAAGCACCGCTAGTCCGCACTGCTCAGCAACCGTGGTTGGGGTGGCAGTTGTACTGCCGCCCCAACGCGAACGGAAAGCTCATTCCACTGCCTGCCGAACTGCGGTCGCCCGCAGTTCGGCTTTTTCTTCGCCACGCGTCAAGAGCCGCTGCCACGCCTCCGCAGAAGTGGCCACACTGAGACCGAGAAACCGCTGCACACCTAGTGACAGCGGCACGCGCGGCTCGCGGAGATCCATACGAGAAGTCCGCCCCCGACGGTCCTTGAAGGGATTCATGACCTGACCTTATAGTCTATTGGGCGGCGACAACTGTGAATCTAGCGATTCGCGCCGCCGACCGCAACGCCTTCGCCTTGCGCAAAGCGTGCTGGCATACGGAAAATCGCCGCCCGCGTTGCGGTCGTACCGGTTGTGCCAGTGGGAGCGAATGACATTCGCCCTGGGGCGATTGGGAGTCGGCCCTGCGCGTGGGTGTGCGTTCGACCTGGCATGGCGGCGACTGGCTCTCGTCGGTCAAGATCCGGCCGTCGGCCGAGCCTGACCATACCCCCCCGTGGATCCGAAACTTGCGGTTCTCTCCTCTACCAAACACAACTTTAGGGGGTATGATTGACTGTGCTAACGCGGCTTGCTATCAAAGTCAGCGTAGATTGACTATCTTTACC
>Ga0233425_10004415_pt1 | contig 23658 bp, 18 predicted proteins | sample Watercolumn_Towu_2_FD_181712 | JGI IMG/M metagenome (GOLD analysis project Ga0233425, IMG submission 181712) | Freshwater microbial communities from Lake Towuti, South Sulawesi, Indonesia - Watercolumn_Towuti2014_140_MG | ecosystem: Environmental > Aquatic > Freshwater > Lake | place... | reverse complement strand
TAGCCCAACATTCTTTAGGGCGAACCATTTCCTTAATATTACCAAATAATGTTCATGGATGCAAAAAGCTAAATCTTGGGCGTTCTTCCTGACTCCCGGATAGTGGGGATTTCCCTGTTTATTCCGTAGCATCCCTCTTATTCTACCTATTGCACACCAGTTTACACACGCTGCGCTCCGGCGGCGGCCAGGCGCGCACGATGGAATTCTTTTCCAACAATGATTGTAAATAGTTATTCATTCTCTACGTATTACATGTGTGATTACAATTCAGCTAATGATAGATCAAGCAATATCTGTTAATGAAGCTATCGCTAACATAGTCAACGACATATTTGGCTTTGTCTAATTTACGTCTTGCGATTGGTTATTGTTAAAGGCTGGAGAATTTGTTGGATTAAAAGAATGGCAATCGCTTACGCTTCAGCCAACGCTGGTTAATTACTTCTCTTTCGCATATAGCTTCAGGAAAATATATTTCAAACGAAGAAAAAAGAGCGTTTTCCGTCGGATAATCAACCTGTTTCGGAAACACAAAACCAGGAAATATTCTTCTTCCGCTGCTTGTTTTCTGGAGAAAATATCCGCTAAAACCGGGGCTTAAAAAAGAAGGAAAAGAGAAAACCCCTCCCCACCACCGCCCATCCCCAGTCATTGACAAAAGAAATTTTTAAATGGGTGGGGGAATATAATTCCGGATAAACATCCTTAACTGCGACAAAAAAATAACCCCGGCGAGCCGGGGTTATTTAAGTTAGACTTCAGCGTATTGATAAGATATGCCGTATTCGACCTGATTCTGGATCGCATAGAGGCATGACTGGCAAATAAATTTCCGCTTGTCTTCTATCCCATACTGTCCCCTATTGTAAGAGGGCATACTCCTGACGGAAACACCAATATGATCTATACTTTCGTTGCAAGGAACCAGGAACGAACCACAAATTGAACAACGACGCATGACTAAATCACCTCCTTATGACTGAAATTAAAAACGAAACACCGGGTGGCTAGATCCGGCGGCAAAGCGGCACCAGCGCCACAGAGGAAAACCACCACCGGCACACCACGGGAAACCGCCTGACGCAGCGTAAACAGCGTGCCGCGGGAAGGACCGTGCAGGAAAGCAACGAGGGCAGAAGAAGAGGAAACCAGAGCGCGAGAACGGGCAAACAAAGCAGAACAAACCGCCTGCCGGGAGGAGCCGAGCAAAACGGAACCCCAAACCACCTGACCACCGGACACAAGAAACCGAGAAACAAGAGGACGAACCGCAACAGGGAAACCGGAGACAGAAGGCCAAGCGGAAAAGACAACCCCAGAAGCCGATGCCCCCTGCCCGAGCAAGGCCGAGAGGGCAAACGCATCAGCCCCCGAGGCACCACCGGAAGCAACCCCGAAGCCACGAGCGAGGAAGAGAGACACAACAGAGGAAACAAGTGGGGAAAAAGAAGCAGGCAAGGAACGGGAACCAACGACACCAACGAAACGAACCATAAACGACACCTCCCTAAAAAAGATGTCATTAAAACAGCATTTTTTCGCCCCTGTCACCCGTAGCCGCATCTGCGAGTTAGATGTCGAGCAGATGCGGCGGAGGGCCGGAAGGAAGCCGAGCGACGCCGAGTGAGTCCCGACGACACAATAATTATTTAATTATAAAAGTCGGGACGAATCGAGGCGGAGTCGAGGCTGACTGGAGGAGGGAGCGAGTTACATTAGAATATAATGATGTATATCAACGAGCGACTTTGACAGGGAATGGCGGAAAAATGCTACAATGGAAAAGATGGGAGCAGAATACTCGACTTCTCTTTGATTCCTCATGAATGAAAACGACAAAAAAACTACAGACGGAAATAGTGAAATTATTACAAAAAGATGTCGATAAAAATTTGGAAGGAAATAGGCTAAAGATAAGTTAGCAAAGGAGCGTTATTTCATACCATTAAGTCCCTCAGAAACCATAGCAAGCTGGAAAGGTAGCCCTTGTTGGCGCTGCCAGGATCGTAAGCCTCAAAAGAGACAAGAAAATCCTTTCCTTAACTTATACGGTCGCGTCATGCGGGGAAAAGAGTTCAGCATGCTTACGAATGATAAAGGACGAGAAATCGCAATGGCATTTGGTCCAGACCATTTCCCAACCATGCATGGATTATGCGGTTTTCATGCCTTAACCGAAGTTGGATATGAAAGACAAGAGATGCAAGATTATCTGGCGCAAGGACAACATTATAAACTCCTGGTTTTCCGCGATCATAGGGAACAATTAGCCACTTGGCCCAACGTTTTAGCAATGATCGGAGAGATATTTCCTTCCTATCGACCATTAATTGCACAATGGGGAGAAAAGCTGGCAACCCATGATTATGACGACATGTTGCAAAGTGACGCCGACCCTGACCTCCGCTCTCTAAGAACCCTATTAGTATCTCAAGGCTTCCGTCGTTTGTATACCGGAAATGGTAGAACCATGCTCAACCATGGGGAAGTATCAAGTGATGTTTTAGCCCGTTTTCCCGGCTTAGAGGCTGAAGTTCCTCATCTTTTCCACCCTGTGTCCGCTGCAACCTGGCGTTTCCGTAGTAATTTCTGCCATTCCTTAATATTGTCACAATTGCCAACTGAAACCAGCGCAGGCTTATTAGAACTTTATCAGTCACATCTTGGGATTGAAGAATTTGTTCTACCGAATACCAGAATAGACACGTTAGAAGAATCAGCCATGGCGGACCTGGAGATCAACATTCCACCAACAGAGGTTTAAAAAATATGACGACAAATCTGACTTTTCGGGAAGTTCCATCAAATTTAGCGCCTCTGCGTTTTTCTCGCCAACCAACCATGTTATTCCGTTTACACAAAGAAGGAAAAGCTCCCTCTGTTGATGAAGTCCGGGAAATTTTTAGCGCCAATGGAAAAGATAGCTGCCTTGTTTTTCCTACTCCATGCCTGCCGGACGATATCCGAAGCTATTTTTTAAAAGTAGAAAACCTTCGCCAAAGGGGAAGCCTAGGTAGATTGGAGCCTTTCCGTATTTTTATACCCGAATACTTTAAAGATCTTAAGCGTTATTGTGACAATATTGGCTTACTTTCCTTGCTTGAATATAATCAATCTGGTATCTATAAACCAAAGTCTGGCTTTACCTTAGAATCGGCCGCAGAAAGAGTGGACGGCGGGATTCCTCTCGAATCTCCCCTCTCGCATGTATTTGGGGAAGACGCCACCGAGATTAATAAAGGCACCATTTTTGCCGCCATAAATTTTGATAACGCCCCTCAATCGACATTAGCTATTTGTTTAATATTGGCACATGAATTAGCCCATGCTAAATTGGGAGCATTACTAGCACAATTTAACTTACCTGCTGATTTTGTTTCAGAAAATGGCCGCGAATTTTATAGTTATGCCTATGTTTATAATTTTGCTTTATTCTTTCTAATCTCCCAAGTCCAAATGGACCCGTTAGAAGATCAAGAAAAAATCGTCGCGGCCTCTATGTTGCATTCTAGTTATGATAAAATGATGCACTATTTCGATCAACTGCCAAAACTTGAAAGAAAACGTTTTACTTTGGCTACCGTTCCCGGCTTGCCTTTCGGCATGCCTGTCCTTGTAGATATTAACCCCTCCGATCGAACCACTTTTACAAGGTTATGATACCTTCTTAAAAATAATCACATTATGGAATAATAGATGGCAATGGACCTTATCGGCCGCTCTTCTTCCCCAGATAGACCATATAACCGATCGAGCCGTATTAACATTTTTAAATTTGAAATATGTTTTTATGCGTTTGAATACTTTAAACCCCATTTTATCTAACAACCACTGATTGTGTTCTAAAGCCTTCCGCAACGGATTGCTTACCCCTTGCCGTATGCGCTCAAATTCGCTGCCAACATCATTTTCTATTAAATATATTGTACCCGTATCGTTTAAAATACTTTCTAATTTGTGTAATATTTTCTTTTTACGTCGGATTCCCACGATTGATCCCAGAAACCATGCCCCAATTACCACCTCTGTCGTTCCGGACTTTAACTTAATTTTATCCGCTGGAGCATGTATTAGTTCCACATTGGTTAACTTGCCGATCTCCCTTCTTGCTATGGCTAACTGATCAGCCGAAACATCAACCCCAATTATCTTCTTACAACATGGGGCTAATAATTTTAGGTATTTTCCCGTTCCACATCCCACATCTAATACCACTTTCCCCTTAACCACTTGTTTCAAAACGCGAAACACTTTGCCCGGATAATCTTCTGCTTGAGAAAACAGGTCATAGATTCCCGCTTTCTCATAATAACTTTCTGCATTTTCACACAAGCTATGCACAATTCTCATTTTTGCTATTTCACATAATAAGCTACTAAGTCCTGCCTTCCTGCCACACCCTTAAAAGAATACTCTTTCATATTTTTACCAAATAATTCATGGCGTTTAATGGGATCATCGATGTCAGTTCTATGCCTGCCCTTTTGTTTACAATCGTATACATAAGCAAATATAATTACGCCTTGCGGTTTGAGCTTGGAAAATAATTTATCCACTATTTCCTTTTTAAAGCGCTCCAGATAATCATCCCCCGCATATATCTTATATGCATAATCAGCAATATTGGATAACATAATCAGATCATATTTATGGGTGCCTAATAAATTGTCCCGACAGATTTTTTCTAGCGGAAAAGGCAGCCAATTTAATTTCTCTTCTACAAGATCCCTAGCTGCCCTAGAGAAATTATTTGCGTTTTTCAGATATATATTATTTTCTAATTTTTGAGAATCAATATCATATTGATTGTTAAACAAAGTGGACTCCCGAATTTTTTGACCACAACATTGAAATTCTTTATATAATTGATTAAAATATGCGCGCGCCTCAAGAGAAATGTCTTTTCTTATTTTTAAATAGGTTTGATAACTAAATACTTTTTGCTTATTATAATTTCGCAAAAAGAAAGACATAAATTCTTTGTAATTTAATTTTTTTAGCCCAGCAATTTTCAACTCAACATACATTTTGGCTATCTCATTCACGTCGAAAGCAGTTACTTCTGCGGCCCCCAAGTAGAAAGCGTTAATTATATGGTCGCCCGACCCACCGACCGTCAATATTTTTTTACCCGTAAAATTGAACTGTGGAAAATATCCCACAATTTTTTCGGTCGTAAAAGAGTATATCGGCGCTACCCTAGAATATTTTCGTTGCCTGGCAGGACATACCATTGCTATACCACCAAGTTTATTGCATAGGCTTTTAAAACCCATAAATTCTTTTGAGTGGAGAATGTTCGCTAATTCTTTACGCCTAATGTTTTGCCCTGGGACCAACTCCGGTCTTCTTGCTGCCAGCCAAGTACAAGGAAAAACCTTGCCATAATGATCAATATAAATAAATTTATCGCCCGCAGGACAAATCCTATTGTTTTTCCCTTCTTTTTCTTCAGGAAAACTATAGCCAATTTTAATATATTGGGCATACTGCCTTTTTATGCGATTAATTTTGTCTTTTAATTTAGCTATGGGGATGGATGCGATAAAAGTATTTTGATCTTGCATCCTCCCCACGGCTTCAAGCAATGAAAAGACAACTTCATTAACCTGTAATTTAAGACAGAACTTAACCAAAGCTTCTAGCCGGTTTTCATTGCTGCGGAAAATTACGCTCCCTACTCTGGTATAAATCCCCTGCCTCACCAGTTCTTTTATGCCCGCAACGGTTTGGTAAAAACTATTCCTCCCCCGGATCATTTCATGGATGTTTTTTCTGTCCCCATCCAAACCAACATGAATCATATTAATTTGTAGATCCTTGAGGCATTTCGCTTTCGCCGTATCGATCAAAGAAGCATTGGTTGAAACGTCAATGCTAAAACCGGCTTTCTTGGCGCAGCGTAAGATTGCAAAGATATCCCGTCGGATAAACGGTTCCCCTCCGGTTATTTTAAGGTAATTAAACCCGTTCTTTTTTAATTCTCCCATCACCCGGATGGCGGCAGCAGTAGAAAGTTCCCCTGCCATTTTTTCTTTTGCTGCATTAAAGATGCAATATGAACAGGCATAGTTACATTGGTTGGTAATTTCCCAAATTACTCTTTTGCCTTTTTGAGGAATTCGGAATGGACAGAAAGGATATCTCTTCATACAGCCCCACCAAAACTATTAAGTACTCGATCAAACAGTCCTCTATAATTTTCCTTGGGTGGGTTACCAGTTGTATTAAAGCTGATGACTTTTACTTTTTCTGCATTTATATTCCCTCGCATTTTATTGGTAGATAAGGCTTGGAAGGCTATCCTACGCTTTATTTGTTCCCAAGGAAGCCTGGAATTAGAAGAAGAAAGCCGTTCAATTTGTTGCTTGCGAGTACAATATAACCAAAGGACATGCCCTTGGACAACAGGCAAAAGATCATCTTCTAAAAGTTGCGACCATTCAACACAAATAATGCCCTTTAATTTACTGATTTTATCTCTCACCATTTTTCTAATTTCTCGATTGATTATTTTTCTATATATACGCATATTTTTATATTCATAAAATATCTTTTCTCCTAAATCCCTACTATCAATAAATCCTTTCCGACCCTTTACGCGAATTGCCAACCTTTTTGCCAGCTCTTTCCTGATCATCTTATGATGCTTATCCGTAGACTTACCCAAAAGGAATCTGCGCAGTACATCAATACTAATGTGGTGAAATTTTAATCCCTGCTCAGTCGCAAACCATTGAAATAATTTACACGCATAGGTTTTCCCTGTCGCGATTCCTCCTGTGATTCCAAACACTCCTGTATTTTTCATCTTATCCCCATCCGAGATCATATCGAAGCGGGCATAAAGAAACTATTTTCTTAGTTCTGTTGCTTCTGCGATTTAATTTTGCCAGATCTCTTTGATTTCTTATCAAGATATACCCCAAGTTACCCAGCTCCGCAATTAAAGCGTTAACCTTATCGACAAGCAAAAATTGTTCAACCGCAGTTGCATTTAAATTAGGTTTATCACCGTGGATGTATTGGGAAGGAGGATTAGGGACTTCTCCCGCAAATTCATTATATAAACGGCTGCCAAGTCGCAAAGCTAAATAATGCAACCTTATTTCATCAGATTGGCTGGCCAAAATGAGCTCTCTTGTTTCATCCAAAGACTTCTCTGTCATCCCGGGCAAATCAATTATCCAGCTGGTTCTAACTCGAAACCCGATTTTCTGAGTCTGCCGGATAACATCCTTTATCCGTTCCCGGTTAACTTTTTTGCCAACATTTTTAAGGATTCTGCTGCTACCCGATTCTGCTCCATAATGGATCCACCTAAATCCAGCTTTATACATAAGCCGCATGATAGTCTCATCAAAAAGATTAAGAGCAGCCAAACAACCCAAATTAACTTTTAACTTTTGCTCGATTATCAACCGACAAATCTTCCTCATTCTTTCCTTATCAAAAAGCGCATTGTCATCTAAAAATAGCACCCTTTTAGCTCCATAGTTATTGACCAACAAAGCAATTTCTTCCACAACCTGCTGAGGCTCTCTGCCGCGCCAGGCGCCCCAAAAACCCGGCGTTGCACAAAAGGAACATTGCATCGAACACCCTCGGCTGGAAAGCAGGGAACGCACATTAATATAATCTGCAAGATCAACCAGGCGCCTATCTGGTATCGGCAATTGGTTGAGATTAAAAATATGATGGCCTTGGCTTTGCTTAATATTATTCTCGTTCCAATATGCTATTCCTGGTATTGCAGAAAGGGATTTGTCTTGCCAATTATCCATAGAAAGCAATTCTTTTAAAGCATGTTCCATTTCGCCCGAAATAGTAACCTCTACCGGAGACCCTGGATAAATAAATTTATTAGGAAAATAAGTAGCGATTTTCCCGCCAACCAACACCTTTGCCTTTAACTTCTTAGCTTGTTTCGCTATTTCAAACACTCCGGCTATGCTTTCAGTCGTATGCAAAGGAACATGATAATCAAAAGGGATTACTACCACCTCAGGTAAAAACTCCTGCAAACAAATCATTACCTGCTCTGGCATCATTCGTTTAACATCCATATCCAGCACTTTAACTTCATGGCCAAGTTTTTGGATATACGAAGCTAAAGACAAAAGATCGATTGGTTCAATTAACAACTGCCGGCTGGTAAAAGGTTTATTGGGCGGATTAACAAACAAAACTTTCATAGATCTATGAAAGTTTTTGGGCGCGGGTTTCCGGGAAAATAAGGTCGGCTACCCAAGCCGCCACATTCCTAGGCTGGCCGTTCGCCGGCAACATGTGCAGACTAAAGCTAGGATTAGCATTTATTTCGACAATAACATAAGAATCCATCTCATGGGGAGCGGTAATATCTTTGGTCATAAGATCAATGCCCACATATGGTAAGCCTTGAAATAGCGTTAAAACTCGTTTCGCAATTTCAATGACCGTGGGATGAAATTTGTCCGTCACATCCGAACAAGAAGCCCCCTTGGCAATGTTAGAAGAAAAACGCAGATAAACGTTCTCTCCCGGCTGTGGAACAAAACCCAAAGTTTTCCCGTTTTTCTTGAGAAAGGCTTCAACTGCGGAATCAATCACAATAGGATATAAACAATACCGGCTACGATCGGTCCGTTTGGCGGATTCTATCTCGGCTAATTGTTGTATGGTATGTTTGCCATCTCCAATGACATGGGCGGGATCGCGATGCGCCACAGCATATTTACCCTCTTTGGTAATAAAGATCCGATATTCCTGCCCCGTAAACTGTCTCTCCAATAAAAACGGAATTTTCTTTCCCAAAGCAGAAAATAAATCTTTTAAACAAGTTTTCAATTCCTGGATAGAAGCAATCCCAATATAAACATTGTTACCGTAAGAACCCCAGTTGGGCTTTAAAACCAAGGGAAAACCAAGGTACTCCGCATACTCCAGTGCATATTTAATGCTTTCAATATCAAAGTGCCTGCCTTGAGGCACAGCCAGACCGCCTCGCTCAAGCATATTCTTGACGAAGATTTTATCTGAAGATAATTTCGTAACTGGGAAAGGGAAAAGAGAAGAATACCTGTCGAGCAAAAATTCCTGATGTCCTTGGTAACTTGCCTTTAAGAGTTCAATTTCTGCATCTAAAACCTCAAGGCTAATGCCGCGCCTTACCAATTCCTCAGCTAATAATCTCTGGTTTGTATGCATCCTTTTAAATTATAACGCAAACTACTCCCCACTGCTATAACTGCTCCGATTGGTTGAAGGAGAAGAATACACATATTCCGTTCTAACAGTTTCTCTGACTTCAACCCTAACCACTTCAACCTTCTCGGTGAAGTAGGTCGCTTCATCCCAACTTCTTTCATTCATCCCATTTAATACCGGTCGCACTGCTCCTTGTATAAAATCAACCGCAGCATTGGCTCGATCATAATCACGTTGTGAAAGGCTGCGAAGAGCAGCGTTTGATTGCGGTCTGATTTGATCGAGCAACTCATTATATGTCCTTCTGGCTGTTTGATAATATAGGTCGATCTCCCCCTTCAAAATTTTACAAGCCAACGCTTTCATCAAGAAAATATAAAGCTCTTCAATATTAGAAACTCCATTCAAATATCTTTGCATTCTATCAACAAAAGCATTTTTCCCCTCAATAATTTTGGGCGATAGATTACCCTTAATAACCTGGGTTCTTGATCTAGGTTGACCATTAAGCGGCTGTTCTGGAATAATATAGCCGGCTTCAACCAGCGCTCTAAAAACAGTAGGACTGAACATAAAAGAATCAACACAACCAGCTAATAATTCACTTGATTGCCTGCGTGAAAGGACAGCATAAATATCCATCAACCGATTGATCTGGTCAAGTGCTCTGCTTTGCGGCGTTGACATATCTATCGGGGGCAGCGGCGGCAGAGGAGGGAGCTCATCTGGAGACGGTCTCTGGGGGGGTGGCGGCATTACAGGAGCAGTAGGCCTTGCTCCTGGTCGGGGTGGGGCTGATGGCAATGGCACCCTACTTGGGGGTGGCGGCATAACAGGAGGTTTGGGTACCGTAACTGGCTCCTCAACTGTAATAGGAATTTCTTCATCTTCTCCCTTTGCTGCCGGAGCAAGATCTTCCCAGCCATCTTCCCAAGCTTTTGAATCATATTGCCAATCTTCCGTTTGCATGTCAGGTGCGGGAGAAGCAAAAATCTCGGAAAGATCATGCGTTTGCCAAGCCGCCGCCATTGGATCTTCAAATTCTTCTTCTTTCCGCGCCACCGCAACCTTCCCTGTTGCTAGTAAAGCTTCAAATTGGGCGCGCAGCGCCTCCTTAGTTACGCCACTAGCAGCAAAATCTCTTGATCGCCAAACCTGTTCAAACAGGCGCTCCTTTTCTCTCTCGCCTTGCTCTTGCACGACTTGTTCCAAATTCTCTGCGGTCAATGGCCTGGCCAAATCAGGCAGTAGTTCATATAATCTTTTTCTGGCAATAGAGACACCTTGTTCTATAGAGGCTTTAAACTCTTGAAAAACACCTTCCATATCTGCAGACAATACCACTTGCACTGGCGGGGACTTAGCATCACCTTTGACTAAAATCAGGTCTCTCACCATTTTTCCGCTCACCGTTTTTTCACTGACTTCTAAACGGATCGTATCACCGATTTCCAGCGCTTTACCCCCATCATCAGTATAGAAGCCCGAAATGAACAAATTAGCTAACTGATCTTCAAGCAAACGGGCAATTGCCCTTTTGAGCGGCCTAGCGCCATATCTTGGATCAAAGCCAGCGTCAGCAATAACTTGCTTAGCTTCTTCGGTTATTTCTAAACCATATCCTTTGGCCCTCAATTGGCTCTCAATCCCTTTAGTATGAATATCAACTATTGCCCGCATGTCTTTCTTTGTCAGCTGATCAAAAATTATTTGGTTTTCTTCCCCAAACCGACCAATCAATTCAGGCCGCATGGCTCTGGCTACAACCTCTCTGATTCTTTCCGGAGCCTCTCCCGCCCCCAAATTAGAAGTCAATACAATATAACAGTCTCGAAAACTTATTTTTCTCCCCTTACCGTCGGTGCATTCACCCTCTTCTAATATCTGCAAGAGGATATCCAGAACTTCCGGATGGGCTTTCTCAATTTCGTCAAACAGGACAACCCTGTATGGCTTTTGGCGCACCGGCTCAAAGGCGCTATCTTCACCATGTCCGACATAACCAGGAGGTGAACCGATCAATTTGGAGATCTCATGTTTTTCCTTAAACTCGGACATATCAAGACGAATAAGATCGTTACTGGATCCAAAAAGAAACCGGGACATCTCCTTAGCCATTTCGGTTTTCCCAACACCGGTCGGCCCCATAAACATAAAAGCTCCAGCTGGTTTTTTCTCATCCCGAAAACCGGTTCGGCTGCGCCTAATTGCTTTAGCCACAGCCGCTTTTGCTTGTGGTTGTCCGATAATCCTTTCATCAAATATTGCTTCGATCCGTTGGAGCTTATCCCTGTCAACCCCATCCAGCTCGGTTACTGGTTGGCCAGTCTTGCGAGCAATTGTTTCAGCAATAACATCCGGCGTTATTTTATTGGGATCAACACCACGCCACCGCGCTGAAACTTTATCGTATTCTGCCAATGCCTCCCTAACACCATTTAAGGCTACAGCCTGTTCCATGGGCCCTGTACCAAGGGCAGTCTGGACAAGAACCTCAAGGCGCACGGTTAAATCTTTCATCTTCCTCGCCCGCCGGCTGGCCGCACCCCTGAGACGGGCAGCAGTTGCATCTAAAATCGTTATCGCTTTGTCAGGAAAAGCACCAACGATATGCCGCTTAGCTAAATTAACCAGTTTTGCTAAAGCAGCCTGGGTAATCTCTACTCCCGCTTTGGCCTGCCACTTTTCTTTAAATAGAGTCAAAAACAAAAGAGTATCTTTGTCAGAAAGTTCTTCTAAGTCAATTTTGGGCAGACGGCGAAGCATTCCGGATTTATCTTCACCAAAGTATTCTTTATACTGCTCTGGAGTTGTTGTTCCAACAATTGTAACTTTTTTAGCAGGATCAGTTTGAGCTAAAGCATCCTTAAGGGCATTCCAAAAAAAAGTGCCAACATTAGGCAATTGGTTAACAGAACAGATTTCATCAATAACCAAAATTGCTTTTCTTTCCTGCACCCAACCAATTAATTCAGTTAATGCTGTCCCCAACGCAGCCATATCTGTTGCGGCTTCTGCACAAAAACGAGGTAAATTTAATTCAACAATTCTCCTATTTTGCAAAGCTTCTGGCGCCATTCCTTCTTCAACAATTGCCCTGGCTAAACCTCGAGCAAGAGTTGTTTTACCTGAGCCTGCCGGACCAACTACCACACAGCTGTTCTTACCCGGAGCAGCTAATTTTTCTATTAATTCAGTAGTTTCACTATAGCGGCCTATAATCTCAATGCCTTTACCCTCTCTAGCTTCAGCCGTTAAATCTGTTAAATAAGGTAAAAGGTCAGATGCTTCTGCTGCGCCCTCTTCTGTGATCGCCGGATCCATCATATACCAGGTTTGGAGTCGAGGCTCGGGAGCGCCAAATAATTGCTCTGCAGTTAAAACTGTCTGCACCCTTTCCCTTAGCAAACGCCGTCCCTCTTCTACTATTAATATAGAGGAACCAACCTGTCGCAATTCTAATTTTAGGTTTTTAAGCCAAAGCGCAGCGCGGGGATCTACTTGAGTGATTTCTCCCTTTTCCGCTTTAAGGTTATGTAAACAAGCCAAAATATCAGTGCGCCGGCCGTGCGCTGCAATCCTACGTGCAGCAGCCAAAGTAATCTTTAGGCCATTTTGGCTGCGCAGGCCATGCCAGATATTATAGGTAGCGGTTAATTGATTAAGCATTCTATTTACCCTCTCCTTTTGGCAGTTTGTGAACCAGTTGTCATGCTGCCCAAGCCAAACCTTTTAGCATTGGGAACAAGGTTATGTCTTTGTACCCAAACAGCCACATTGCGTCCCAAGGTTCGGCCTTGAATTTTACTTGTATTGATATTTGACGTAATTTGCTCAATCGTGATGGGCTGATCGGCAAAATAACTTTCTTTCATTTTTTTGGCTACTCTTTCGGTAAATTGCTCTGGAAATGTATTAATATCAAATTTTAGCTCCCCCCTATTAATCTCTCCCAACATAGGCAACAATGTTTCTTCTATAACTAAATCGTTAACTCTAACAGACGTTTCTTCGGAAGTATCTACTTGGGTAGTAATGGTCTGATCCGCGGGATCGGCCAGTAAAGTTTCAATTTGTATATTAAACAAGCGCTCAAAAGGGAGAGCAATATTATCTGCCAGCTCCCTTGTCATTCTTGTATTAATATTTTCTGGCAAATCATATGTTCTAATAAACACCTCTAATCTTTCTTGTTTTGTATAACAAATTCCCAGCAGTGAAATTGCTGCCATTAAAATAGAGCCAGCGATAGGAAGAAAAGAAGAGTTGCCGGCACATGCCATAAGGAGTAAACTCGCTTGAGCTATAATAGCAGGTAAGATTCTGTCATTGGGTTTAAGGTTAAGATGCCTTAAAGAAGAAAACTTTTCTCTTCGGCTAACACAACCGTTTTTAGTATTAGAAACAGTGCCTAAGTTTATCATTGTAAATCTCCTTCTCTCTTTTTTACTTTTATCTATTCATTTTCAGCTATATATTTATCGCACCCTTTTGGAAAAAATTTCACACAATCTTAAAGTCTTAAAGTGTGTCTTAAAGTTGCACTAATTTCTTGTGTGAAATTTGGGGGCTATGAAGAACAAAGAAGGGCAGGAAAGGATATAAAAAGGCTTAAGGGGAAGAAAGCGCTGAAAAGTATGAAAAAAATCTACTTATGTAACGTCGCGTATATTCCAACTAAAACCGCCGCGCCGGTGATCATGCGGTACCAATTATCCGCCCACCAATCTGGCGCCGTGCTGGTATATACATGAATGACATCGCCATAATGGATCTCGCCTTTATAATCTTTCCCCGCATAAGCATACGCTTCCTCAATCGTTTTAGCTTCCTTAACTTCCCAGGTGTTCTTGTCCAAATTGTGCTGGATGATGTAAATGGGACGAGGCGTCAGGTAAATGATAATCTGGGGATTTTGAACGTACTTTGAAAATTCCTTAGTTAAATAACTGCTAAATTCTGCTAAAGTTTGTCCCGATGCCGTAACACGGCCTAATATTGGCAGGGAAATTGAACCATCGGGAGCAATTATCTGTTTTGTATCCATGTTTTTCTGATTGGTGATTTTGATTTCGAGGGTGTCGTTGGGAGCGAGGCGATACTCATCTGCAATGGCCAATGTCTCCCGCTTTGCGGGATCCCGAATCATTTTATCTAATGCGGAAACGGGACAATTTCCAATGACCAATGAGTGTAGAAACATCGTTATTAAAAAGAGGCTGATGAGTTTTTTCATGTTAATCTCTCTAAATTATTTCTTAAATATCATCCCAATAATCATGTAATCAATCGTGTAATTTTAAGCGGAATCGTGTAATCCTTTCGCGTGATATTCAACGTTTCTTCCGCTTCCTTTAATTTGAGCCAACCCTTTTTCAACAAGAAACTTTAAATCTGTAGCGGCAGTTTTGTTGGTCACTTTAAATACCCCCCTATATTTTCTGTTTGTAAAAAACTTGCCCTCATTTACCATCAGCCGCAGAGCTTCAATTTGTCGCTCGTTTAATCCTACTCCCCTGAGATCCAACTGCCTTTCTTTTGGTATGCTGGGAACCAGATCAAGTATCTTTTCTCCCGGCCCATAAAAGCGAACAATAAAATAATCTCCTTCTTCCGCAAATTTTGGTTCAGTTAATCCCTTTTCCTTCATGATTCTTTTCATCTTGGCGATCCCGGTCCCGAATTTTTCCATGTCTCGCGTTTCGTGGAAAATATCGCAGATCACTTTATTTCTTGCCGCATGATGACCTTCCAATTTTTTAATGTTTAATCCGGGTAATAAACCTCCCGGGTTGCTGATTTCAACTCTATCATCAAAAATAGAAAACATAATAGGCGCCCAGCGATTAGAATAGTCCCGGTGGGCAAGGGCATTGATTGCCGCTTCCCTTATTGCTTCATAGGGATATTCAGGGATATCCACCCTTTTAAACTCGACTATTTTGCTTGCCAGCCGCGTATTTCGCTCAAAAAACATCTCAACTTCATCCAGCATTTTATAGAAAGGGCCGGTAATGTTTTTGGAATCCAAAAATACTTCTCGGGTTATTCCCTTAAACCTGGCAATCCTTATTTCATTTTGAGGAATAAAATAGGAAGGATCCTTGCCGAAGAAAAGCAATCCGGCATTAGTGGGCCGCAGCCGACTGTCTTCCATTTTTAACACTTTTAAAGTTTTTAATAAAAAGTCTTTAATCGATATCTTAGGGATATCAACTTTAAGTTTAACTGCTCGATTCTGCAAATAATCTCTAACTGCTTTTTCATCTATTGATTGATAATCAGCTTCCTGGCAAACAGCATAGTCAAAAGCCACCTTACTAATCCTGCCTCTTTCATCTAAACAGGAAATCAAGCTGGCGAGCACCTGTGATTTCAAATTTTCGGCATTAATAAAACGCTTATAGACGCATAGTTCTCTGACGCGTTTAATAAACAGATTTGAACGCTGATCTCTTTCAGAATCATCTTTGCCTTTTATGAAAATGAGAACATCTTTGCCCGTCTGCGGCTTGCCGGAAATTGACTTGATGAAATAACGGAATTCTCTCTCGGTCGCGGATAAGCTGTCTTTACCTGCTATTCCATATTCATTGCCTATTATGCCAAGATAAATGTCACTTGAACTCACCTCTTTAAGATAAGCTGATCTGGGGGCTCCTTTTCTGGCAGGCAGATCTTCAAAAAGGAAAACATCAAAACAATCTCGCAAGGAAGGGGTGCTTTGAATCACTTCTTTAACGGCCTTCCTTTCTTTGGATAGCTCTTTCTGGTTGGAACTTATAAATATTTTAAGTCGGTCTGCTTTCATTATTTTCCTCTAGTCACTCTTCAATGCCAATTTTATCATAATCAGGTAAAACCGTCCTTAATCTTGAAGGATGCTTGAGTTTTCTCAATGCTTTTCTTTCGATCTGGCGTACTCTCTCCCGGCAGATACCAAACATATTACCGATTTGCTGCAAGGTATGATTAGAATTGCCGTTAAGTCCATAGCGCATTTCGATAATCCGCTTTTCTCTTGCAGTAATACAGCCCGGAAACTTATCGAGAATCTGTTTTATGACGAGAACATCAAGTTCGGTCATTGCCTCAGATAAACTTCCCCCGAAAACACAAACCTCCGCGCTTTCATCTTGATCTTAAGCTCCTCAATTTTAACATTTATTTCATCCAGCTGGCTTTTTAGTTCGGTAAGCTGAGATTGCTGTTTTTCGATATCCTCTTTGCTGAGAAGCATTTTTTTGCCTAATGGTGTTAATCCTCCTCCAGACTCAACTTCTCTAATCTGCTTTCTGATTTTTTGGGCCTGTGTTTCAAGCTGGTCAAGATTAGCCTGATCCTTCCTCTTTTGAAGATTGAAGTTTTCTGTCAGGGCGAGATTGGCAATTTGGTCTTTCGTCGCAAAGGCAAGGATTAGATCATCGCCCTTTTGCTCCATGGGTTTGTATGAGCCCCTCGACTCCGCTCGGGGCAAGCCGGCATAAGTTGGAAACTCAATGTCTAAACCAGTCGGTAGTTTAACCGTGCCGGAAACAAGTGCATTTCTTGGAATTTGCGATAACAGATATTCACGGGATTCATTGCTGAATGTTTTGTGCTTGATTTTGATTGGCGTGTTCGTCCTTTTCACTCTGACGTGAGAAGCGGTGATATCGGCAGCCAGTGCATCGCTCATGGTATAAAGATCACCTTTGTATAAAATCACCAGACGTTGTTTGTCGACATCAAGGATTTCCGCCTTTCCTTCGACTGGTTCCTTGGTTTCGGTAAAGTAACCTTTGAAATCAATATAAGTATGGGTTTTGAGGGACTGAAATTCTTGGATGGCGGAGCCGGGAGTAGCAAGTAGCCAACGCAAAGAGCTGGCGACGCCATATTTGAAGATTGGGAAGGCAAGAAGCATCAAGGCAAACAGGATGATAAAAATGAGGATTTCTGCTTTTGAGCCGGATTCAGGACGGAATTTGGGATTTTTGGGCATAACATCACGGCCGGGATTGGGCCAGAACATTTGTGAGCCACGCGGGTTTAGCATATCAAGCAATAAATGGGACATGTAGCTGATGGAGAAGGCAGCGATCCAACGGGGAGCTAGCGACCAAATGTCAAATGACCAATGACAAATTACAAATGAAGGTAAAATTATTATAACGGCAAAGATCAGGGAAGCAACGGCCCAGCCGATAAAAGAATGAGTGACGGTACGGTGGCCGTAGCGGCGCTCAAGAGGCGCGGAGATGAAATAGAAAACCTTGCCAATAACGGATTTGGGATGATCAACGTCGGGCATAATTGCGCCGAGGACGGCGACAAGGATTATCGTCCAGTGCAAACTCCACTGGACGCCAAAGACGGCTAATATTATCAGCGTTAAAAAGATACCAAAGATGCTATGGGTTGGGGCTAGCATAGCTATTATTATATACCATTTTAAGCTGTGGACTTCAGCGCAAGCTGCAAACTCCCCAACAACTCGCTGGCAATTTCATAACTCTCGAGGCGCATGATGCTTTCTTCGGAACTGCCAAAGCTCAAGAAGTTTACGCTGCCAAACCAGACGACATTCTGATCAATAATCGCAAACTTTTGATGGATTTTGGGTTTATGAATGACTTTGATGCCCCCTTGCTTCAATTGCTCCACCTGCGCTTCAAATACTTGGCGGCTCTCATTCCTAAAATCATCGGGATGACGGGTAACGACCGTAATATTAAGATTATCAATTATCCTCAAAGATAAAGACCGCAGCATTTGCAATAATCGGGCCTTTCGGATAAAAGGAGAAACAATAATAATTTCTTTACCTGCCATCGCAAGATCATTGTAAAATACGCTCAGAAAACTTTTTCCGTCAAAGATGGTATTAATTTTGCTCACCTGGGTGCTTTCCGTCCTCGCCTTATACCCTATCTGCGCATAACCTTTAACCCTCTTATGATACATCCGCTCCAACATGGGAACATGGATATCAACATAATCGTAAATGAGTACTTCCTTTTTCGTCTCATAAAGACGATGCAGGCGTCCGGCATATTGGGCAATTGTCCCCTTCCAGGCAATCGGCATCACTAAAAATAAAGTATCCAAACGCGGATAATCGAAACCCTCCCCCACATACTTACCCGTCGCTACAATAATCAAAGGCTCCTCTTTGGACAAAGCACTCAACTTCTGCATGATTTCACGCTTCTCTTTCTGAGAAGCGCTGCCGATGAGGCTGATCACATTCGCGCATTCTTTCCCTAGCTGTTCAGATAGCGTCTTAACATGCTCCGCCCTTTCAGTCAAAACCAACGGCGTTCTGCCCTCAGATAAACTCTTTAAAACTTCTTTGACAATCTGCTGATTGCGCAGCACATCTCCCGCAATTGAACCGTAGATTTGCGTGATCGGCCAATCTTTTTCGTCTTGTGAAAGTGGTTTCTTAAAACTGGTAAACTTGGGAATAATAAAATGATCAAATGGTCGCTTATCCGCTTGAACTTTGGCATCAACGCAGTAGCGAATCGGGCCGCATTGCATAAAAATAATGGGATGATGACCATCTTGCCGGGCAGGCGTTGCCGTTAACCCATAAACATACTTGGCATTAACTGCTTTTAATATTTTCTCAAAACTAAAAGCCGGTACATGGTGGCATTCATCTACAATCACCATCCCGTAGTCCTTAACCAGTTCCTTAACTTCTTGACCGCTAACCACCGATTGCATAATGGCAATATCAATAACACCAGACAACGCATTTTTACCTCCGCCTAACTGTCCAATGAGGGAAGTCTTCTTTTTGCGTCCTCTTTTCCGGCCGGGCTGTTCAGGCATGGGTTCGTTGACCGTTAAAAATTGCTGCAGCGTCTTTTGCCACTGCATCAGCAGCGTCTGGGTGTGCACTAATATAAGTGTGTTTGTTTTCCGGTGGGCAATTAAATCTGCAGCAATCACCGTCTTCCCAAAAGCCGTGGTGGCAGAAAGCACCCCTAAATCATGCTTCAGCAAAGCTCGCACTGCCGGTTTCTGATCAGCATTGAGCTGTCCATTGAATTTAACTTTAATCCGCTTGCCCGCATTGGTTTTATCTTCGCTCACATAGTCAACGCCCGCTTCATCCAGCAGATGCTTCAATCCATCCTCACAACCGCGAGGAATACCCAGATACCGCTCGGTTTCATCCAGTGTATAAACAATCCTCGGCTTATCATACGTCGGCAAACGAAGAGCTTGGGATTTATAAAATTCCGGGTTTTTGAAAGCTGCCAATCGTTTTATTCGGGTCAGAGCTCGCTGGGAAACCGCCGACTTTTCGATGTAAAGCATATTGGCTTTTACAATTGTCAGCGCGGCCGGGAAATCAATCTTTGTGAGTTCAGTTTCTGCCTTTTTCTTTTCCCAAGGTTTTACATCTTCTTCAGATTTTACTAAAACACCAAGTTCTCCAATCTTGCTCAACTCTTTGATTATCTCCTCAACCTTCGCAATGGATATCCTTTTGATTTCGGACAAATAAGCCCACTGATCAGGATAAGGAACAAAGTGCTCATCAATAAAGACACTGTTGTCCATTTTTCGCGCTTGGCCTTGCAGCGGCAGAGCAATTAAGTTCCCGAACCCGCCTTTGGGCATCAGGTCCTGGCTGGGAAATAATCGATCATAGGATTTAAAGCTAATCTCATGACGACTATTCATAGCGCAAGTGAGCAAAACGCTGCCTAATTTGCGTGCTACAGCAGCAGAAACCGGCTCCTCGAAAAAAATCCAAACATGTGCCCCCTCACCAGAGCGGGATCGCTCAACCGCGACGGGGATACCATGATTAACACAAATCATTCTAAAAACCGTCACGTCTTTTTGCCAGCCTGTATCATCAAAATCAATCGCCAAAAAATGACAGTTTTCATCGGGCAGCAAGGGATAGATGCCAATTACATCTTTCCCCTGGCTGTGCGCTCCTCTTAAATGGGCTTCAATTACAGCCGCGTCGGCGCCGGAAAACTTACGGTGGGGGCAGCGCGCACAACGGTATTTCTTTTTATTACACAAAGCGGGCTTCCATTCATTCTCACAAGCCGGCTGGTAGCCGCTCTTTTGGGTCGATGCGCTGAACCAGCGCTTCGCATACACATCTTCCCTGCCTTTAAATAAAGACATAAACAATGCTATCTTTTCCGCAGGAGGACTATTATTATCAACACGTGAAGATATTAAGGATGGTTCTGCCGGAATGCTTTGTTCATGAAAAACCTCTAGTGGTAAAGGCAATTTCAATTGTTGCCGAAGGCTCTCATTCTCCGCCTTCAACAACGCGTTCTCTGTTTTTAATGCGTTATAAGCCTGAAGAAGTTCTTCGTAGCTCTGGAAAGATGTCATATTATCTCGTGGATTCCCTCTCACCTCAACATCGCTGCTAAATTACGCAAAATCATTAAAAACGTCACGCCAAAGCCGGCCAAGAAATAAGCCTCGTAACTTTTGGTGCCAAGTGCAACAAAACGGAAAATCACGGCGACCCAATAAATAACAACTATGGCCGTTGTCCAGTCACGATAATAAACACCGGCTTCATGATAAACTCCACGAATCGCCTCTTTTGAAACAACCGGTAAATGACTTACCTGATGAACCATATCGACAATAGCCAATGGGAGGCGATTGGATAAATTCAAAATTCGAGTCTCGAGCATTTCATAATCGCTGATAGAAAGGTTCTGCGTCAAATATTTTATCAGCTCTTTTGAGGCTTCTTCGCTCAATGGTCCCAATTCGATCTGTTTAAACTTCCACCAGATTTGCTTGAGGCGGGGGTTGATTGCATCGGTTGAGCCCAATATTGTAAGGTTTTCCAGCAAGACTAAAAAAGAATCGACGTCAGAAATTTTAAGATTGCTCAGGTTATCGATCATCAGGATGGGAGGTTTAGCGCCTTTAATCTTAACGATAAAATCGACCAGCTCCTTAGTTGAGGCGCGGGCTTTGATCTGCTTTTGCCACTCAGGATTCAATTTGTCGCAAATCTGGGTCAGTGTATTTTTTATAGGCGATGGTGAAGCCAAGTAAAGCGTGTTTGGACCAAGCATTCTGGTAATGTGCTTGAGAAGATGGGTTTTTCCGATGCCGAGCGGCCCAATTAGCAAAACGGACTGATTTTTAGAAAGACTCGATTTTATGTCAGATATAACACTGTCACGTCCGAAAACAACTTCCTCGGGTTCAGGAATGATCGGGCCTTTTAACTCGGAAACGGGCTTTGCTACCTTAGGCTTAGTAGGAAAGACCTTTGAAATGGCTTTGGCGATTGGGTGGCGAGTATCGATATGTTCGATTTCTTTGATGGCGGTTTTAGCAGGTGGTTGTTTGGCGGCTTGAATATAACGATTGATTGATTGCGGATCAGAGATACCTAAAATGGCAATGGCTTTATCAGCCGAGATTTCTTCCTGAAATAACCTCACCGCAAAAGTGTTGCGTAGAATCTGGGCGTTAACGCGTTTATTTACACCAGCTTGTTCTGCGTACTTGCGGATCAGTTTATCAACCGCATTGTCAGAAAGTTCTTTGGGTTTACCTTTGGTAGTGATGAAGAAGGCGGGACAATGAACATCCGGCCGCTCTTTAGACCATTTAGCCAACGCTTCGAAGGCTTGATCGTTTAACGGAATATCTCTTTTGCGGCCGCCTGACACTTTGAGAATCTTGGCGTTCCAGTCAATTGAATCAATTTTGAGATCAATCAACTCACTCAGGAAAATTCCGGTATTCAGAAAGGTTGTAATAATAGCACGGTCACGAAAATCGTCGATTGAATTGAGGAAAGCGTTGATTTCATTGAGGGTCAGGTATTGAAGACCGTCGGACATGGGTAAATTATAGCTTTTATGGTCTTGGTTTTCCAGCCTAGGGGAGGCCGCAGAGGTTACAATCAAATCCCTTCCAAACCCTTCCAAAATATCAGTAAAATAAAAAGTAAAATAAAAGTAAAATAAAAATAAAGTGAAATTTTTGGAAAGAGGGGCCGATATATTTCTGTGGGGGAAGATGAATGAAGATGGGAAAATAAATTCTTGAGTAAGATCGCGTAAAATTAACATTAAAAACCGGAGGAAAAAATATGATTGAAAGACCAGGACCAACGAGAGGAACAGCAGGCGTTTCTCCAAGTACACTTACAAGACCCGCGGATTCTCTTGCGCGTCGAATGAGCATTTTTGATATTTTGGCTCGCTCAGGACATCTTGAAGCAATTCACAGAGTAAGTAGTTCTGATGTTGGGAAAACTCTTTCGAGAGATTTATTCAGCGGAAAAACAGTGGTAGGTTTTCAAGGGTTTAGGACACCTGCAGAAGATATTCTTGTATTCGAACTTGAAGGCAATGAGCTCGCAGTTGCAAGGTTTACCAAAGGAAGCGTTATCGCTTTGGAATGCTTTTCTCCCCAAGGAGGAAGAACTATTATCGGATTACGGGAAAATGTTTCACATGCAAGATTGAATCTTGCGGCATCCTCTATAGCAGGACGGGATGTTACTTATTTAGATCCACACACGATTGCCGGAGCAGAAGTGATTAATCTTAGCGGAGAAGTTGCTGAAATTGGATTAGCTTCTCCTCTGCCAATATCAGAAATTGTTCCGACCTGGTATACAGAAGATTGGCTCGCTATTACGTTCGAAGATGGAAACACGATAAGAATTAGAGCTGATAGAAAACAGATGGAAGCATTACAAAGGCATAGAATTGGAGGGACAACCGTTCTTGCTTTTGTTCCTGAAACTTGCCCTACACCTAATTTACCTCCATTAACAGGAACTAGTATTCCTTTGCTACCAATAAGAAGCATAGAACATAAATAAAGAAATAACGCATACAAGATTTTATTGCCTAATGCCCTCAAAATTTTTCCACAATTCAATTTATTACCAGCTTAAAAAGCGCTTTATCTTTTCGGTGGTCTCATAATTAACCATAATAACAACAAATTTCATCTCAATGGTGGGGATTACCCTGGCGATAATACGGCTTACCCCCTGCGATATTACGGGCTAACCTGGCCGATTTTCATCGGCAATGGCCAATGACAAATGTCAAATGACCAATGAATGTATGGCTTAGCCATGTTATAAAATTAACTTGTGAAGTAAAAAAATATTTATTTGGAGCTGGAAATTGGATAGCGCGGCGCTTCTCGGATTTAATAAGATCAAATGTTTATTTTCATTATGGGGCGGCGGTGAATTTAAAAATTTCTTTTGTCAATGACTGGGGATGGGCGGTGGTGGGGAGGGGTTTTCTCTTTTCCTTCTTTTTTTAAGCCCCGGTTTTAGCGGATATTTTCTCCAGAAAACAAGCAGCGGAAGAAGAATATTTCCTGGTTTGTGTTTCCGAAACAGGTTGATTATCCGACGGAAAACGCTCTTTTTTCTTCGTTTGAAATATATTTTCCTGAAGCTATATGCGAAAGAGAAGTAATTAACCA
>Ga0233425_10004414_pt1 | contig 23658 bp, 16 predicted proteins | sample Watercolumn_Towu_2_FD_181712 | JGI IMG/M metagenome (GOLD analysis project Ga0233425, IMG submission 181712) | Freshwater microbial communities from Lake Towuti, South Sulawesi, Indonesia - Watercolumn_Towuti2014_140_MG | ecosystem: Environmental > Aquatic > Freshwater > Lake | place... | reverse complement strand
GCCGCGCCGCTTCCCTGCGGCGCCCCTTCGGGCCATTCCTGCTGAAAGCTGCGGTGCTCAGCGCGGCTGCAGGGGAGAAGAGGAACACGCTCATCGGGACCATGCCTCGAAATCCGACAAAGTAGAACTAGGGCCTACGGCAATACTGTCGAATTAAGCCCCTGTCCGCAGCAGGAGAGGAGTGGGGGGCAATGGTGTTGAATTAAGCCCCTCTCCCTGTGGGAGAGGGGTTGGGGTGAGGGCCTGGGCGCCTCGTGCTTGCGACGGCCTCGTTGGAACATCAGGCGCTTCAGCCCTCACCCTGAACTCTCCCAGAGGGAGAGGGTTCCTTATTTCAACAGCATTGGGGGTGGGGGAGGTGAGGGCCTGGAGCGCTCAATCCTTGCGGCAAAGCCGTTGAAACATTTGGCGCCTTTGCCTTCACCCTACCCTTTCCCGCGGGGAGAGGGTTCCTTGTTTCAACAGCATTGAGCGCCTACGAGTGCCCCGGCCCTGCCGCCGGCGGCTCGAACTTCCAGTCGACCGAGCCTGATTCCCCCTGAAATACCCGGTCGGACGCTTCTCCCAAGGAATCCAGTTCCTTGCGGAGCGCCGGAAGCTCCTGAATATCCCGAATCCTCACCGTCTGCGCGGCGATTTTCCGTTTTCTCACCACCGTCAGGCCGGTCACGTTGCCAACGGAAATCGACACACCGGCGGACAGTTCCGCCATTTTCGCTTCGTCGTCGGCTTTGGCTCTCTTCAGGTCCCCCAAGCTCTTTTCCAAAGGAGCCAAAGCGGCTTCCAGCGCTTTCAAGGCCGTCGCCAATTCGGATATTTCCGTCAGCTCGCTCAAGAGTTGGCTGCGTTGCTGGGCGAATGCACGGGTTTGTTCTGGGCTGGGCGGTTTTCCGGCATCCCGAAGTTCCTTGGCCTTCCTAGCCTGGTCGAGATAGCTCCGCATCGCCGGCAGCGCCATGATCTGGCCGTAGCGGGTCTGCTTCCTGGTGTGCTCGGCCCGTTTCGCGGCCAGCGCCTGTGTCGCTTCGGCGATGGCATGGTCCCTCTCGGCGATGCCTCGTTCGATGGCCGTCAAATCGGGCACTTCCAGAGCGAAGATGTTTTCGTCCCGTTCCGACACTCCCGGCTTGATGGCCGCCGTTCCCACCGACACCGAGTTTCCGGCGATCACGCAATTCTGCAGCTTGGCGATCTCGATGCGGTCGGCGACCACCGTGCAATTGCGGATTTCTCCGAGGACGACCGATTGCGCCCGTATCACGGAGTTTTCGGCCCGTTTCAGAGTGACCTCTCCTTTGTTCGCCTCGATATAGGCATTGGAGGCAAAACCCGCGATTTCGACGGGGCCGTCGGCGTTGCGGATTTCCCCTTGGGACACGTTGCCGCCGATCTTGATGGCGCCGCGCTTGGAGTGGACGCTGCCGAACACGTTGCCGCGCACCCGGATCGAATTGCCACTTACGGTGAAGCCCTTCTCCACGTCGCCGTGCTCGTCGAACTCCTCGGCCTCGATGTTCAGGCTGCCGGTGGTGCGGACGCTGATCCCGCCGCGGTTGATGAGCCGCTCGGTGATGAAGAACTGGTTGCTCTTCGGATCGATGTTGAGAAAACCGGCCAGAGACGAGACCAGATATTCGATGTTCCCATGCTTCTCGCAGCGAACCCAGCCGCCCGCCAGCCTTTCCAGGTCGATGTCCTTGGGCTGGGGCGGCTCGATGGGAAAGCCGCCGACGTTGCGGCCCGGGCGACCGAAGGCGCGGGGAATCTTGCGGACCAGGCGGACGTCCTTGGCTACCTGCGGGAAGGTGTTCTTGAAATGGCGGAGATCCACGCTGCCGTCGGCCCGCACGGCGGGCGAGCGATCGCGGTGGAGCTTGTCGAATTCCTCTCGGATTTCCGCATCTTTTCCCGGCTGGGGGTCCAGCTGGCGGGCGACGGTGATCCAGCCGACCTTGGGCATGTCTTCGGCAACCCGCCCCCGCACATCGGCTTCGAGGATCCCGTAGCGGACCCCGAAATTCCACAGGTGAGCGATGAGTTCGTCGAAATTCAGGCGGGCCGGCTCGGTCACCGTGCGGTTCACCAGCGTGCCGTCCTCGGCGATGCTGGAGACGGTCTTCTCGATCACCGCCGGTTCCAGGAAATAGCTGGCGTCGGCAAATTGCGCGGAGGTCTTGACCGCGCGGTACAGCGACTTGCGAGACTGCGGGAACCGCGCCACGGCGTCGGCGAAACGAAGTTCCGTTCCCCGTCCCGCAGCGACCAGATTGGCTCGCACCTTGGCGGTCGTTTCCGGATCGTAGAGGATGGTCTGAAAAGCGCGGTAGTCGAGACCGGGGAAATAGGCGTCGGCGGAAAAGGTATGGGCGACGAATTCCGCAAAGGCATTCGGCTGTTTTTCCAGCAGCGCCAGGTCGGCGAATAACCCCCCCGGCTTTCGAACGATGAAGCCGGGAAGAAGGATCTCCCCTTCCTTGAGGTCGGCTGGATTGCCTACGATGTCTCCGGTAACGGAATGCGGACCGGCGCTGCGGTCCTGCGATATATCCGAAGGGACTTGGGGCTCTGCAGGCGGAGCCGGTGGGCGAGGAGGCTGAGACATGGCCTCCAGTATAGGATGGTTCTTTCACCGATACGAACCGGGCGCCGGGCCGGCATCGTCACGGAGGCCGTCTGCGGTAGCGGAAAACCACGCGGAAATCCGACAGTGAGAGGCCGGGCGTCGGAATCAAAAGGGGACAGGTTGAATATCGAACATAACCCTGTTTCCCTGACACCTGGACTGGAGCGGAATTAGAAGCCCCATGAGCCCTTGATCACACACGTCCTCTCTGCAGAGCCACGCCGGATCGATCACTGCCTCAGGCCTTCTTCAGAAAGCAGGCCTTGAGCATGAAGTTGCCGGCGTCCATCTTGCAATCGACTTCGTGGTCGCCGCCGGCCAGACGGATGCTCTTGACCTTGGTGCCCATCTTCAGGGTGATGGACGAGCCTTTCACCTTCAGGTCCTTGATCAGTACCACGGAATCGCCGTCGGCCAGCACGTTGCCGTAAGCATCTTTGACCACCGCATCGCCCTCCTCCTGCGCCGGGGCGACCGCGTCCATCGGCCATTCGTAGCCGCAGTCCGCGCAGACGTAGCGGTCGCCGTCGGGATAGGTGTTTCCCAAGGTGCATTGGGGACAGGGAGGAATGGTCGACATCGAGGACTCGCAGGTAGTTGAAAGAAAAGCTTCGGGAGTGGCCGTGCAGCGCCGGTCAAACCGGCTCCAGCCCGACGATGGCGCCGCGGCTGTCGTAATGGACCGCAACGAAGCGGCTTTCCTGGCAAACCTGCAACTGGTCGTGATCGACCCCGAATCGCTGACTCAGGGCGGCGCTGCCGACCGGCGGCAACGGCGCCAGCCGCCGCCGCAACAGGCCGCGCAACGTGCCGTAGGCGAGCCAGATGCACCAGCCGCCGCCGATGGCCGCTACGGCATGCAGGTAAACCGCCAGCATTTCGCGCAGGTTGAGATAGCCGCCGGCCATGTTGACCCATTGCGAACACAGTTCGTCATTCCACAGCCAACAGCCCAGGCTGACCAGCGGAAACAGGAAGTAGCACCACAACATCCAGCCGAACAGCGCCAGGGCGCCGGCGCCGAAGCGCTGGCCATGGGTCTGCAGGTGGGGTGCGTTAATCACCAGTTCGGTCACGTTTCAGTACTCCTCGATCCAAGGTTACCCAGACGGCACGTTGCCCCTGTTCCTTGGAAACTGCCTTGAAAAATCCGACGACGGTGGTCGCCACGTTGTTGATCCAGTACACCAGCGGATACCAAATCATCCAATAGTAATACCGGCCGATACCCCCGGTCTTCTCCTCGTAGCGGGAATCGATGGCCAGGCTGACGGCGAATTGCAGCAAACAGGTGACGCTCAGCAGGGTGCCGGTCCAGCCGGGAATGAAGCCGGAAATGACGTCGCGCTGCAGGTCGAAGGCTTCGCTGATGCTCCAGATGGCCAGCGCCAGCACCATCAGGTACGACCAGACGATGCTCGCCAGGCATTCCAGATAGATCGGCCACATGCGGCGGGCCGGCCACCGCAACACCTCGCGGGAATAACGCAGCAGCACTTCGGCGCCCCCCTGGGACCAGCGCAGCCGCTGCCGCCACAGCCCCTTGAGGGTCTCCGGCATCAACACCCAGCACAAGGCATGGGGTTCGAACCGGATGCTCCAGCCGTTGAGCTGCAGTTTCCAGCTGATGTCGATGTCTTCCGTGACCATGTCGTTGCTCCAGTAGCCGACGCTGTGCAGCGCCGACTTGCGGAACGCCGCGATCACGCCGGATACGGTGAACAACCGGCCATACAGCCGTTGCGCCCGCTTGATCATGCCGACGATGGCGGAAAACTCGCCCACCTGGATCTTGCCCAGCAAGGTCGAACGGGTACGAATGCGGGGGTTGCCGGTCACCGCGCCCAGCCTGGGGTTGTCCAGGAAGTGCCGCATCATCCACGGGATCGCCTCGGCCCCCAGCAAGGCGTCGCCGTCGATGCACACCAGAAACTCGTTGCGGGTCAGAAGCGCACCGGCACGCAACGCCATGGCCTTGCCCTGGTTGCTTTCGAGATGGACGACCCGCAATTGGGGGTACTGTTCGGCCAGACGTTTGAGAATGGCCAGCGTGTTGTCGCGGCTGCCGTCGTTGATGGCGACGATCTCGAAATCCGGATAACGCTGCCGCAGCAGGTATTCGATGGTCTCGCGGATGTTCTCCGCCTCGTTATGGCAAGGGACCAGGATGGAGACCGGGGGATATTCCGCGAGTTTGGGCAGATCGTCGAAGGTATCGCCGTCGCGCCGCTCCCACAGGACATGGTAAAGGATCGCCCCCATCATCCAGACGTAGGCCATGGCCAGGGGGTAATAAAAGATGAAGCCGGAAATGCCGTCGCCGATGGCCAGCCAGGGTATCTGCCAGATCAGGTCTTCCAGTCCGCCCCACAGAAACGACGTCTTCAGCCGCACAGCTTCGGTGAGACCGGCCAGCAGGTCCAGCCAGGCATGCCATTCATCGGCTGTGGCCGGCAGCTTCCTGGCCGGCGGCAGTACGGCGGTGTGATCGATCATGCTGCCGGACGCTTCAGGGAAACCGGGGCAGAGCAAACACCCGTTCCATGTCCTCCTGGCGCGGGTGGTCCTGGAACACGTTGTCCGGGTAGTAGCCCAGATGGATCGCTCCTTCCCGCTGCACCAGCTGCAACTGCGCCAGGAACACATCCATGGGGACCGGGGTGCGCTTCTCCCAGTCGGCGGCCTGCAGCTCGAACACCGTCTTGGCCAGCCCTCCTGGCCGGCGGGCAACCTGGTGCACCAGCTCACCGAGCCATCGTGCCGGGTCTTCCGCCTTCTCCATGAACGGCATCGCCTCGACCGCCACGTAGTCGTAGCCGGCCAGGGCGCTCTCCAGCGATTGCGCGAACCACTCCTCGCTGTCGGGCTGCAGCAGCGGCAAGGCGTAGTAATTGCGTGCAGTCTTGATGTCGGGACGGTAATAGCGCACCCGCCCGGCCAGATAGCCGGTCCAGTCGACCAGCGCCGCGGTCTTGCGGCGGGCCCAGTCCATGCGCGACTGCGGCGTCGCCCGCAGCCGGTCGATGCCGCCGCTCAGGTGCTGGTGTTTGATCCAGTCCAGTGCGGCCGGGCTGACGTCCTCGTAATCCGACAGGATGGCGTCGTCGTGAAACAGCAGGCCGGCGAAATTGCAGTACTTCGCCAGATCTTCGTAAATCTCTCCCACCACCCGGCGGGCCTCGCGATTGAAGGGAGACAGCCGCTTGTACACGTGGCTGGCCAACCGCGGCTTGCCGTCCTGCCACTCGTGCACATACCAGGCATCCGGCGCCTTCAGCCGAAACGCCAGCACCGGCAGCCAGGCGTAAACCTTGACCCGCGCCCGGGTCTGCAGCTGCCAGGCGACCCGGTTGAACAAGTCCGCCCGCACCGGCATGTGCCGGTTGGGGAAGTACATCGCCTCGGCGTTGCCGTCCCCGTCGGGGTCGGCATAGGCCTGCAGATAGACGGTATTGACCCGCATCCCCTGAATACGGTCCAGCAGCGCCCCCAGGTTGCGCTCGGTCTGGGCCGGATCGGGATCATAGATGTAGTCCAGATCCACATGCACCACGTGCAGCGGCCGGTCGCCGACCCGCAAGGTCGTCATCATCCGGGCGAAGTCGTCGAGGTCAGGATTCTCCGCCACCAGCATGCGGCGCACCAGGGACAGGTCGGCGACCGAGTTGTCGCCATCACGCAGCACCAGGGTCATCGGCATGCCGGCGGCCCGCGCCGCCTCCACCAGGGGCGTATTGGCTTCGCCGTAGGGCCACACCATCACCCTGGGGCGCACCCGGAGGGCGCGCCACAACCCGTCGGAACTCCGCTTCAGGTCGGTGCGGATGCGCGCCCGATAGGAGGCATCGTCCTCATAGCGCCCGCTCGCCGCGTCGTAGCGGCGCGTGACCCCGACCGGCTGCGCGTTGCCCTGGGGATTGCCGGCCAGGCCCCGGTGCATGTCGTAACTGTGGGACGCGACCTCCACCAGGCCGGAATCGATCAGCTCCCGCAGCTGCGGCCGGCTCAGCAGCTTCTCGGCCAGCCGTGAACCGTCACCGCCGGGACAGCTGCCGTCCAGCCAGCAACCCACCAGCGCCACCGTGGCGGGGTAGCGGTAGCGCTGCAGCAGCGGAAGGACTTTGGTGTAGACGCTCTCGTAGCCGTCGTCGAAGCTGAGCAGCACCGCCCGCTCGGGCAGCGGCCGCTTGCCGGCGTGGGCCGCCAGGATCTGTCCGACGCTGACCACGTGATAGCCCTGATCCTTGAGCCATTGGAACTGGGCGGCGAGGTTCGCCGTGCTGACCGCGGTCTGCCCGGCCCGGGCATCCCGCTCCACGGCGTCTTTGACGTCGTGATAGGACAGGACCACGAAACGGTCGGCTCCGAACGCATCGGCGGCGAACAGCGCCGACAGCGTCAACAGAATCCGGCGGGCGGCGCGAACGATCCGCTGGCACGAGGATGGAAACAAGTGGAAACAACCGGGTGTTGGGAATGGTAAAACGAGGCGCAGGTTGGCGCCGGGCTGCGTGCCGGCCGCAAAATCGAGGATTCCTTGCCGGATTCTGGCCTGACCGGAAGTGACACATTTTATTGTACCCGTCCGAGATCGCAAAGGCCGAGCCTTGTCCGATGACGCCTGAGCCTGAAACGAGTGCCGCGTTTCCAACGTGAGGTGAGCCCGGAGGCGGCGAAGTTGGGATCAAAGGATACGACTTTGAACCCAATGATCTTCTACTGGCCGGCGTTCAAACCACCCGTCAGATAGCCGATGGCGCCATGCATGCGGATGAACCGGAGTGCCGTCTCCTTGCCCCACACCTGATTCTCGGCGGTTCCGTTCTGCAGGAGGTAGCGGGTCAGCGAGGCCGCCCGTTCCCAGGCTTCCGGGTCCTGGCTCAGGCGCGCCGCACGGAACATGAAGCCCGGCAGGGCGGATTTGCCGCTGAACCAGAGCATGGGCTCGTCCTGGGCGACCCAAGTGACGCCGGTCAGGGTTCCGCCCTTGGCGGGCCCTTCCCAGCGAACCTCCAGGGCGGTGGCCCAGTCGCCCGCGGGCGTCCCGTCGCCGGTGGGATGGACCCGGGCCGAATAGTCCCACAGCGTGCGGTTCACGCCGGCGAAGTAGCGGCTGATGGTCAGCCGGCCCGGCCCGAGAGGAAGGTCCCCGAATTCCCGGTAGAGGCACCAGGCGTTCTGCAGGTAGTAGAGGCTCCACATCCACATCTGGGTGCTCTGGGCCCAGCCGGGCTCCATGTCGCTCGGTTTCTCCCAGGAGAAGGCGTATTCCTTGCCGTCGCGGGTGAGCAGCGCGGTGTGGCGCTCGAAGCCGCGGGCGAGGTTGTTTCGGAAGTCGTCCAGGAAGCTGGCGTCCGGGGAGGCGTGGCCGAGGAACCAGTAGATGGCGGCGTGCTGGGAGCCCACCCGGTCCAGGGTGCCCATCCAGTCGTTGCGGGGCGGCTGCTCGGGCGGAATCAGGGTGCCGCCGGCGTCCCGGGAGTAGGCATTGCGCAGGTTTTCGCCGGCCGGCTGGAGCACGTCGATGACCCGCCGGTCCCCGGTGAGGTAGTAGTAGGCGAACAGGTTGTCGAAATAGGAGTGGCTGCTGTTGAAATCGGAGCGGTAGCCGCCGTAGCCGATGGGCGACCAGCCGGCGAAGAAGAAGGAGGGGTCACCCTGGACGATCTGGGTGTTGAGGGTGCGGCGGGCGGCCGGAAAGGCGAGGCCGTGGAGGAGTTCCGGATCGCCGGATTGGGCGAATTGCCGGACCACGTTGCCGAAGGCGTTGTGGTAGTCGGTGAAAGTACCGCCGGAGAAGTAACCGTCCCAGACGCCGGTGTCGCCAAACTCGAGCCCGTATTCCGGCGCCAGGCTCCAGTAGCGGGGCACCAGGCCGTAAGTCATGAATCCGTGCATGCCATAGGTGGTGTAACCGGTCCGGGTGTTGGCCGAAATCGCCGAGATCAGATCCCAGTACCGGGTGCCGTCGGCGCTGGGGCTGCCGTCCCAGAGTTCGTCCAGCAGGCCGGAGCGCGCCACCTCCCGGCGCTCCGGCCAGACGACCAGTCCGTGGTCGAGTTGAGCCAGGGCGCGGGCGCCGGCGGCCTTGAGCACCGTTTCGTTCCCGCCCACGCTGAAGGCCATCTTCGCGTAGGCGCCCATGAACGGCCCGAGGGGCTGCCGCTCGGCCACGACGTCGATTTCCAGGCGATCGTCGTAGGCCCGCACCGCTTGCGGTTCGTAGAACCGCATCTGCTGCAGGCTCGCGCCCATCCCGCCCGCCGTGCCCCACAGGGCCACGTAGGGCGCGGTGGCGAAACCGCCCTGCTGCAGGGCATCGCCGAGAGCGAGGTCGTAGGCCGCCGGCGCCGTCATGGCCGGACGAAGTCGCTGTGCGAGGGATGCCGCATTGCCCGGCGCCAGGGCTCCGCCGGCCTCGGTGCTGCCCATCGCCGCGGCCGCGTAAGCCTGGACCCCGCTTCCCGGCGCGACCGGCAGGGTCAGCCGGACCCGGTTGACGGTGACCCGGTCCTCGGGGCCGCTCATCCAGATGTCCTGGTTGCCGTCCCGATTCCAGGGGAAGGCGTAGTAGAAATCGAGCTGGGCGGTGGGCGAACCGGCGAAGAAGGCATAGCGGGCGACATAATTCCAGTCCTTGCCGGCATAGGGCGGGTTGCTCAAGACCCCCGCCAGCTTCACGGTGACGAAGAGTTCGCCCTGATGCTCCACGGTGACCTCTTGCGGTGGCAGGGCCGTCATGGGTTCTTGGTCATCCACCTGGATCGTGGCGCCGCCGCCCATCCCTCCGCCGGCGATGAGGCTATCGGGCGACGTCGAAAGGGACACGGCATCGAAGACGCTGAAGGCCGTTCGGCCGATGCGGAACCGGGCCGCCCCGGTATCCAACGTCACGCCCGCGTCGTCCTCCTGCACCGCCAGGGTCGGCCCGGTATTGCTGCGGGCTCCGGACACCAGGGCGTAGCCAGTCGCCCCGCCCGCATCCGCCTGGGCAGGAAAGGTCACCAGCAGCCACTGGATGGGCTTGGAGGCATCGGCCACACCGCCGCCCCAGCGCGACAGCACTTCGAACTGGGCGTCCACCCCCTGGCCCGACCCATCTTCCAGGTGCGCGGCCGCGACGTCCTTGAGGCCGAGGTCCCGAGGCAGGGGGATGCCGTTGTGGACGAGTTCGCCGTCGCGGGCGATACCGGCGGTTTCCTTCACGCTCAACGGCAGCCGGAACGGCGCATCGGCCACGGCCAGCGAATCGGGCACCGCCGAGGCTTCGGCCGACAGCTTCCCTTCCCCCGCCGCTCCGGCCGCCGCCACCGCGAAGGTATAGGTTTCCCCGGCAGTCAGGCCTTGCACGGTATAGGGATTGGAAACCCCCGGCAGCCGGGTCGCGGTGGTCTTGGTCAGTCCCGCCGATGCGCCGTAGTAGAGGTTGTAGGAGACAGCACCCTTGGCGGCATCCCAGTTCAAGCGCACTTCCCCGTTCCCGGCAATGGCGACGAGATGGGCGGGCGGCGGCGGGAGCCGGACGCCGCGCTGGCTGATCTGGTGGAATTTTTTCGGGAAATGGCCGGCGGGGGCGACGCTGATCCGTCCTCTGCGGGGCTTTCCGGTGGCGTTGGCTTGGACCACCACTTCGACGCCGGCCGCACCTTCGCCGGAGGATGGCGACACCGCGAGCCAATCGGCCTGATCCGCCGTGGCCTGCCAGGGACAGGCCGCCGGGGTACGGACATCGAAGGAATGCATACTTTCCGTGGCGGGCACGGCGGTCTTCACCGCCGACAGGGACAGCTTGCAGGGGGCGCCACCGGTCTGCGTGACGGTGAACGGGACACCGTTGACGGTGGCGGTGAGGGTTCTGGGATCCGGCCTCGAATCCTCGAAGCGGGATACCTTGTAACGAAGCACGGCGCTTCTGCGTCCCTGGCGGTCGAGCGTGTAGCTGCGGGCGGCGTCCCTGGCGTTGATCGCAACGCCGGGCGGCGCCACGACGGTCAGCGACACGGCTTCGCGCGGCTCCCCCTCGAAGAGCAGCTTCAGCGCGCCGCGCCCTCCCTTGTAAACGAAGCTGCGCTCAGCCGGTTCGAGTGTTAATTGCGCGCCGTCCGCCGGACTCGATGGGGCGAACTGGAAGACGGAAACGAGGCACAAGGCAGCCAGCCATGGATGGAAGCGAAGCATGAATCCTCCTCTGTGCGGCCAGAGTGATGTCCTGTTGCAACAAGGATAGGCCGATCAGCACCCGAGAAGGTCAACGGCGATACAACGCTGAGCTTACAGGTGTGATGCGACTCTCAACGCTCCCTTGATCCGGGGTATCGGCGTGGTGTTACGGATCGGCCGCTCCATCGGCGACGGCTCCCGCTGCCGACAGCGAGCCGTCGGCGAGTTCGAGCCAGCGGGCTACCTGATCCAGCTGCAACCGGCGCTGCGGGGAGTCGTCGGATTTCAAGGTGGCATCCTGCAGCGCCTGCCGGATGCTATAGAAGGCCTCGTAAAACACGCTGAGGACTTCGTTGGTACTCTCCTCGTCGGTTTCGATGATGGTCAGCCAATTCCGGTAATCCTCCGAATAGCCGGTCCGCCGCAACAGCATGTCCACTTCGGTCATCACCGCCGCCAGAATTTCGCAGCGCCCTGACGGCGCCGAGGCGGTGAAATCCTGGCCGACCGCCTTCCAGTCGGAGAGCAATCGGCTCAGGACGGAGCACAGCGATTCGAGTTCGCCGCGGCGGCCTGTAGCCGTGGCTGGGAGGTTGCGCAGCGCCGAGCTTGGCAGCGCCTTTGACAGGGCTTGAACGATGCTGTCGTCCAGCTTGCCGTCCTTGACTTTCATGACCACCGCGAGATGGTGCGCGGAATGCTTTTGCAAGATTCCCAGAACGACTTCCGTCACGGCGGTGATTCGGCCCAGCTTGCTGATCGCAGCGCCTTTCAGTTTGCGAGGATAGCCGCTGCCGTCCAGGCGTTCGTGATATTCGAGGACGGCCGTGGCCATGTCGCCGTAATACTTCGGCCATTGCTTCAGTATCAAGAAAGCGACAATGGGGTGGGAAAGCATGGCGCGCCATTGGTTGGGGTCGAAGCGCATATCGGACTGCAATAGGGATACGTCGAGATGAAGTTCTCCCAAATCGTGAAGCACGCCGATGCCGGCAAGGGCATACAGCTCCCGGTCACTGGCTCCGCAGAGGGCGCCCAAGGCGGTCGCGGCGCAGGATGAGAGCAAGCTGTGGGAATACAGGTCTGGCAAGCGGTTTCGCATGACCGTCAGCTTGTTGACGACCATGGGTTCCAGGGACAGGCGGCCAATGCACTCCGGAAGATCGGGCCGCCTGATCAGGCCGCGGACCACGGCGCTGACTGCGGTGGCCTCATCCAGCCGCCGCCGGGCGTCTTCGAGCAGAACGCCCGGAGTGACGGCGTCGGCAAAGCTGATGGAGAGGTCGACGGGCTTGAGCAGCTTGTGCCGGACAATGCGGTCGATCACGCTCGCATCCACCCGTTCGCCTTTGTTGACCAGCTTGACCCCGGAGACGGTGCGGATATCTTCGTGAGCGCGAACTTCCTCGATCTCGCTCGTCCTTGCCAGATGGTTCAAGTAGATCTGGTCGTCGGGTGCTGCGGTGGTCATCGCCTGCCTCGGTCGGGTCGCCGGTTGCCCGCGCTGAGGTGTCCCGGCGGCGTCTTACGACTGCCATCGCCGTTGCGGTCAGTGCGTTTCCAGAGCATAGGCGATAATGGATACCCGCTTTGGCGGCTGCCTGCAGGGTGCCGGCGCTGTAGCGCGGGGGCCAAGGGGGGGCAGTGTGTCCCACGGCGTGCTGTGCCTAACGGCGTTCCCGACGCCGCACGGCCGCACTTGCGGGACGGTTATTGCCTTCGGCGCCCCAGCCGTCCCCGCTCGACAAACGGAACACCGTTCCGGTCTGATCCGACAGCCAGGCAGCGTAAGCACGGGCATCGTTCAAGGAAGCATGGATCACCGGCCGCCGTCCCCGACCCCAACCCGCATCGTGCGGCTTGGTTCGAGCCGTCGCCTCGCAGAACCGATCATATTCCTCGAAGGTCACCGGATAAACCCCCAGCCTGAGACTAACTGGCAACAAAAAAGCCGCTGTAGTAGCGGCTTGTAATCGGTATTGAGGCGAACTGACCCTGTTTGATGCTCTATTAGATATGTTTCATCTTGATGTTCAGAATCCGCACTCGGTAGGCGATCTGGCGGGGGGTCATGTTGAGCAGGCGGGCGGCCTTGGCCTGGACCCAGCCGGCTTGTTCCAGGGCGGCGATGACCTGTTCGCGCTCGTCCATGCCATCCACGTTGAACTCCGGTTTGGCCGCCGCGGGGCCGGCGACCGACAGTTCCTCCTCCAGCCCGGTCATGGCGATGACATCACGGTCGATGACCCCGTCCGGGCTCATGATGGCGGCCCGCTCCAGGCAGTTCTCCAGTTCCCGCACGTTGCCGGGCCAGTCGTGGCGCATCAGCAGGCGGATGCCGCTCTCCTTGACGTCCAGGGGCCGGCCCCCCTGTTGCTTGGAGATGCGCTTCAGCAAAAACTGGGCAAGTTCGGGTACGTCCTCCAGCCGGTCGCGCAGGGCGGGCATGTTGATGGGCATGACGTTGAGGCGGTAATAGAGGTCTTCACGGAACCGGCCGGCCTCCACTTCTTCCTCCAGGTTGCGGTTGGTGGCGGCGATGACGCGGACCTGCACCTTTAGGGTCTGGGTGCCGCCGACCCGGTCGAACTCGCCCTCCTGGATGATGCGCAGCAGCTTGGCCTGGAAGGCCGGGGAGGTCTCGCCGATTTCGTCGAGAAAGATGGTGCCGTGGTTGGCCAGCTCGAAACGGCCCTTGCGCTGGCTGATGGCGCCGGAGAAGGCGCCCTTTTCGTGGCCGAACAGCTCCGATTCCAAAAGGTTGTCCGGCAGCGCCGCGCAGTTGAGCTTGACGAAGGGACCGTTGGCGCAGGCCGAGTTGTAGTGGATGGCGTTGGCGATGGCCTCCTTGCCGGTGCCGGACTCGCCCCGGATCAGCACCGTGGTGTTCCATTTCGCCACCTGCCGGATCAGCTCGAACACCCGCCGCATGGGCGGCGAATGGCCGACGATGTTGTCGAAGCCGTAGTTCTTGCGGAGGCTCTGCTTGAGCTGGTCGCGTTCGGCGGCAAGATCCTGCTGGCGCTGCTCCATGGTCCGCAGCAGTCCCACGCTCTGGGCGATCAGGTTGGCCACCATTTCCAGGAACCGTGCCCGTTCCCCCAGCAGTTCGGCGCTGGTGGGCTGGGCCGCCAGTACCCCTACCCATTCGTCGTCGCCGATGCGGATGGGGGAGCCGATGAAGGGCAGGGCGGGGTCGTACAACCCCAGCTTTCCCAGAAACCTCGGTTCGTCGGCGATGCGTTCCACCACGATGGTGCAGCCCGCGTCCAAAATGGTGCCCATCAGTCCTTCGCCCGGTTCGTAGCGCACCGGTTCCCGCATCTCGCCGTCGCTGCGCAGCACGCAGCAGACTTCCAGGGCATCGCTTTCCTGGTCGCGCAGCGCCACCATGCCGGAGCGCATGTTGGCGCGTTCCTGCAGGATGTCCAGGATGGCTTTGAGTTTTTCCTTGAGGTCCAGGGGCCGGTTGAGCACCTGGCTGACCAGGTACAAGGCGTCCAGTTCCCGTTCGATCAGTTGGATGCGTTCAACCATGGGCGGAGGGTCGGCGTGATTCGGTCAATGCGTGGTGGATGCTGAACTGGATGTGGATGCGGCAGCCTTCGCGGTAGTTGGGGTCGATGTCGATCATGCCCAGATGTTGGTTGACCACCTCCTGGGCCATGCTGAGGCCGGTGCCGGAATGCCCCGGCCTGCCCTCGTTCTTGGTGGAGAAGAATGGCTCGAACACCTTGATGCGCAAGGCCTCCGGGATGCCGGGGCCGGTGTCCTCGATACACACGTGCAGCAGCTGGGCGTCGGGCCAGGTGGCGATGCGCAGCTCGCGGCGATCGATGCCGCCCTGGTTCATCGCCTCGATGGCGTTCTCCACCAGTTGCTTGAACAGGGTCCGCAGCTGGCTTTCCCGCCCCATCAGGCTGGGCAGCACCGGGGTCGGCCGCCAGTCGACCACGACGCCGCAGGCCAGCAGCCTTTCGGTGAGCAGCACGATGGTGTCGTGCAGCAGTTGGTTGACGTTGACCGGCGCCAGCGCCGTCGGGCTGCTTTCCGGAATGCACTTGCTCAGCTGCGTGATGGATTGCTCGCCGGCGCGGTGAACCTGGTCCAGGATGTCGAGCAGGGCGGTGTTCTTCTCGTCCGGTTCGCGCCGTGCCAGCATGGTGGTGGCGGCGTGCAGCAGGTTGATGGGGCCGCGGATGTGGTGGATGGCGCCGGACAGCGCCTCCCGCAGGCTCTGGATCTTTTCTTCCTCCGCCATCAAGGCCTTGAGCGCGTTGATGCGGATTTCCTCGGCGTGTTTCTTTTGCTGGGTGATGTCGGTGAGGGTCAGCAGCAGATAGGTCTGTTTGGATTCCTTGAAGAATGCCTCGATGCGGTCGTCGTCCTGGGAAAACCAGCTGCCGGCGCAGGCATACCAGCGCGGGGCGTGGCGGCCGCCGCGGTCGAACCGCACTTCGCGGTTGCGGAAGCCGGTGCGCTTCTGCTTCATTCGTTCCCAGTCCTCCGCCATTTCCTCCCGCAGGATTTCGATGAAGGTGCGCGCCGGCTCGTTCAGCCCCAGGTCGCTGCAGAGCATCTTGTAGGCCTGGTTGTCCAGCACCACCCGGTCGGTCTCGTCGAACAGCACCGCCGCGATGGGGATCGAATCCACCACCGTCTCGATCAGCACCTTCTGCTGCAGCACCCGCTGCTCCAGCCGGTAGAGCTCGGTCACGTCGCGGTGCATGCCGATGTAGTGGGTGGTGCGGCGCTGTTCATCGACGATGGGCGCGATGGTGACGTTCGCCAGATAGCGGCCGCCGTCCTTGTGGCGGTTCAGCAAGTGGCCTTGCCAGGTGCGCTGATCCTGCAGATGCTGCCACAGGTCCTGGTAAACCTCCTTGGGAGTGTTCTTGTCCGACAGCATGGACTCGTTGTGGCCGATGCTTTCATTCGGTGCATAGCCGGTGATGTGGGAGAAGGCCCGGTTGACATAGAGGATGTTGGCCCTCTCGTCGGTGATGGAGATGGCGACCGGCGCCTGTTCCACGGTTTCCGTGAATAAAGTCAACATCCTATCGGCACTGGCGACAGGCTCCGCGGGGGCCGGCCGGGCCGGGCCGTCGCTGGATTGCTTGGACATGAACTGCCTCGATGATCCGGTTGTCTGGTTTGGATCAGCAAAATCCGTACCTTTGGCAAGGCGCCTTCCGCCGAGCCGCCAGCTCTGCGGTGCGGTCGTTCCCGCTGCCATTGTACGTGGCTTCGGGTTCGTTCCTCCTTTGAACCTTTTCCCTTCGGGAGGGCATAGACCCTACGCGGACTTATACCGGGGTGCCGGCGGTGGTCCGTCCGTACGTTGTTGTCCCCAGGCGAAGAGGTCGCGTCCCATGTCTGCCGTAGTGAGCCGTCATCCAGATGACGGGAAGCCCTTCGACAACTTCGAACCTCCCTGTTGCAACTGGACCGCCGATCAGTTGCTGGCTTACTTCCAAAGCCGCCGCCATGTCCGTTATTTCCCGGTGATCGACGAAGTTGCGACGGCTGCCGAACGGCCCGACGGCATTCTTTACAACCGCTTCGAATTCAACGGCGAAGCCCACCAGTTGGGTGCCGATTTCGATTGGCATGATAACCCCAGCCCCGATCCGGACTGGTTGCGCCAGCTCCATCGGTTCGGATTCGCGGTGGGATTGGGGCGTGCCTTCCAGCAGAACGGCGACCTGCGCTATCGCGACAAATGGGTCGAGTTGACCCGCAGCTGGATCGCCAAGGCGCCGCCGGCCGACGGTCCCGCCGAAGTGGCCGCCTGCCGCCTGCAGAACTGGATTTTCGCCTACCGCCATTTCGTCGCGGCGAAAAATCCGCCGGGTATGGATGCCGCATTTCATGCGGAGCTGCTGGCTTCGATCCACCGCCAGGCGGCACAGCTGGGGGCCCGGCCGGCAGCGGGGGGGCAGGAGTGCATGGCGGTCCTGCACGCACTGTTCCTGACCGGCGTGGTGTTTCCCGAGTTCACCGAGTCCGCCGGTTGGCGCCGGTTTGCGGTGGAGGAACTGCTGATCCTCCTGCGCAGCCGGATGGGGGGCGGCTGTTGTCCGGTATCAGAGCGCATGCGCAGCGAGCTTGCCCAGGCCCTGGCCATGCGCCGGCTGGCCCTGCTCAATCGCATCGAAATGCCGGCCGAACTGGACGCCTGCATGCGCGAGCGGCTGGACCTCGCGCTCCAGCTGCTGCGCCCGGACGGACGGGTTCCGGCGCTAGGAGGTGCCTGCGGCGACTGGCTCGATTTGCTGCGGCAAGCCTGCGAGCTCTACGACGACCCGTTGCTGCTGTACGTGGCGACCCGCGGCAAGCAGGGCAGTGCCCCGCTCTATCGTCCGGAGTTGCCGGAGTCTTACGGTTATGCGGTGCTGCGCAGCGGCTGGGGCGGGCACGGCCGGAACTATGCGCAGGAGTGTTACCTGCTGCTGGATTGCGGGCCGGTTCAGCAGGACTCGGGGCGCTTCAATCCCCTGGGTATCGAGGTTGCCGGTTACGGCCATGGGCTGATCGTCGACCCCGACGAGGGAGGCATGGCGGAATCGGAGCCGGCCGGCTGGCGCCGCCGCCGCAACGGCATCGTGGTGGATTGCCGGGAGAGCGCCGGAGCCGAACCTTCGGCGGCCGGTGCCTTGGTCCAGTCGCTGCGGGCCACGGTCCATCGTCCGGGACTGGATTATCTGCACGGCGTCGCGACGAGCCCGGAATGTCCGGTGATTCACGAGCGCAAGATTCTGTTCATCGCCGGCGAATACTGGTTGATCTGCGATTTGCTGCGGGCCGACGACCTGCACGACTACGAATTGCTGTTCCATCTACATCCGGCCGCGTTGAATCGGGTAGTGGCCGGCTCGGACTCCACCGGGCTTCAGGTGGATGCGCCCAATCTGGTGATGGCGCAGTCGTCCGCCGGAGATATCGAGCTCGCTATCGAAACGGCGCCAGTGTGGCTGGCCCAAGGGGGGCGACAGCCGGCACCGGTGGTCAAGTTCTCCCGTCGCGGCGCGCGCTGCTGCTTCTATACCGTGGTCTACCCCTACCGCAGCGCGCGACCCGGCCTCGTGTTGGAACGGCTCCCGGTGGAAGGACTGGGCGAGCAGATCCCCGCCGACATCGCCGCGGGCTTGTCCGTCCTCCACCGCACCCAGCGGGGCCTGTTCCGGGACGAACTCTACCTCTCCCATCTGTCCCGAAGCCACTTCCGGTTCGCCGGCGAGTCGACCGACAGCCCATTCCTGGTGCGGCGCATCAACCCCCAAGGCGAAATCCTGTTCCACCACGAAGCCGGCGACGCCCGGTAGGGCGGGCTTTAGCCCGCCAAAACGGGGGCGCCCGTCGTCGTAGGGCGGGTTTCAACCCGCCGGAGCCCCCGGACCCCTCCGTCCGCCGTTGTCGCAAACAACACAATCCCGCACATCGTGCCCGGTTCTGTACCGTTCGTGACACGGACGAGGTCCGCTGCGGCGTTTCTTGTTTCGCCAAATCAACGACGTATTGCCTGCGGCCTTTGGCATGCCCCGTGCTTGTACACTAGCAAACGGTTTGAGGAATGGTCGGTGAGCGATTACCTGATGCTACTGCTGGGCACGGCCCTGGTGAACAACGTGGTGCTGGTGAAGTTCCTGGGACTGTGCCCCTTCATGGGGGTCTCCAAGAAGCTGGACTCCGCCATCGGCATGGGGTTTGCGACCACCTTCGTGCTGACCCTGACGGCGGTGGCGAGCTGGATCATCGAACACTGGCTGTTGATTCCCCTGGGGATCGGTTTCCTGCGCATCCTGGCCTTCATCCTGGTGATCGCCGCGGTGGTGCAGTTCACCGAAGCGATGGTGCGCAAGACCAGCCCGGTGCTGTACCAGGTGCTGGGCATCTTCCTGCCGCTCATCACCACCAACTGCGCGGTGCTGGGGGTGGCGCTGCTGAACATCCAGCAGGAGTACGACTTCCTGCACAGCGCCCTGTTCGGCTTCGGTTCGGCCCTGGGATTCACCCTGGTAATGGTGATCTTCGCGGGCATCCGCGAACGGATGGCGTTGATGACGGTGCCAGACGCCTTCGCCGGCACGCCCATCGCCTTCATCACCGCAGGCATATTGTCGCTGGCCTTCATGGGGTTCGCCGGGTTGAACACCCATTGATTGTTGATCGGGGAATCGGACGATTATGTACATACTCTACGCCATCTTCGCCTTGACCGCCCTGGGCCTGGGGCTTGGCTATCTGCTGGGCGCCGCCGCCCGCTATCTGAGGGTCGAAGCCAATCCCCTGGTGGACGAGATCGAGGCGCTGATGCCGGGATCCCAGTGCGGACAGTGCGGCTATCCGGGCTGCCGGCCGGCGGCGGAGGCCCTGGTGGCGGGGGAAGCCGCACCGACCCTGTGTCCGCCCGGCGGACGGGCACTGGCGGAGCAGCTGGCCAACATGCTGTCCCTGGACTTGGACCTGTCCGGAGTCAAGGAGCAGGTACCCATGGTGGCTCGGGTCGACGAGACTCTCTGCATCGGTTGCGCCCGCTGCTTCAAGGTGTGCCCCACCGACGCCATCGTCGGCGCCCAAAAGCAGATCCACGCGGTGGTGGCCGATGCCTGCACTGCCTGCAACAAGTGCGTGGACGTATGTCCCACCGAATGCCTCAAACTGCACCCGGTGAAGGTGACGCTGCGCAACTGGCGTTGGCCGGCACCGGCGGCCGGACTAGCGGGAGCCTGAGCCATGCTGCCTCTCGACATCCATTCCCTGTGGCGCAGCGGAGTCGGCAAGATCCGCGGCGGGGTCCATCCCGAATCCCGCAAGACTGCCACCGCCGACCGGCCCATCGATGCGGCCATGCCGCTGCCGGCCATGCTCTATCTGTCCCTGCATCAGCACGTGGGCCAGCCCGCCGAACCGGTGGTGCAGGTGGGCGAGCGGGTCCGCAAGGGGCAGCTGCTGGCGGCCAGCCAGGGCCTGATTTCCGCGCCGATCCATGCGCCGACTTCGGGGGTGGTGGCCGACATCATGGATTACCCGGCGGCCCATCCATCGGCCCTGCCCACACCCACCCTGCTGCTGGAGCCGGACGGGGAAGAGTCGTGGATCGACAAGCCGGACGAAATCGACCCCTTCAGCCTGGCTCCCGAAGAAATCGGCGTGCGGGTCGGGGCTGCCGGCGTGGTGGGCATGGGCGGCGCCGCCTTCCCTTCGGCGGTGAAGCTGAACCTGGGCCGGCGCAGCCAGATCCAGACCCTGCTCATCAACGGCGGCGAGTGCGAACCCTATCTGACCTGCGACGACCGCCTGATGCGGGAGCGGGCCGAGGCCATCGTGGACGGCATCCTCATCATGCTGCACGGGCTGGGGTGCAACCGCGCCATTGTCGGCATCGAGGACAACAAGCCGGAAGCCCATGCCGCCATGTCGACCGCGGCCAAACTGGCCGGCGGCCGCATCGAGATCGCCCAGGTGCCCTCGCTCTATCCCATGGGCTGGGACAAGCAGCTGATCGGCTACCTCACCGGCAAGGAGGTCCCCGCCGGCGGCCGCGCCACCGACGTGGGGGTGCTGATGCACAACGTGGCGACGGCTTATGCGGTGCGCGACGCCATCCGCTTCGGCAAGCCTCTGATCAGCCGCATCATCACCGTCAGCGGCGGCGCGGTGGCCGAGCCCCGTAACGTGTTGGCCCCCATCGGCACTCCGTTGAAGGACTTGCTGGCTTACTGCGGTTACCGCCCGCAGCAGGCCGCCCGCTACATCATGGGCGGGCCCATGATGGGAGAGGCCTTGCCCCATCCCAACGTGCCCCTCGTGAAAGGTGCCTGCGGCATCCTGGCGCTAAGCGCGGCGGAAGTCGCCGCCACCGATGCCAAGTCCTGCATCCGCTGTTCGCGCTGCGTGACCGCCTGCCCGGCGGGCCTGCTGCCTTTGGAAATGGCGAGCCGGATCAAGGCCGGCCAGTTGGAAGCGGCGCTGAACTATGGTCTTCGGGACTGCATCAGCTGCGGCTCCTGTTCCTATGTCTGTCCCTCCCAGATTCCCCTGGTGCACTACTTCAAGTATGCCAACGGCGAACTGGTGGCGCGCCAGCAGAGCCAGCACAAGAACGAACAGACCAAGCGCCTGGCCGAGGAGAAGCTGGCCCGGTTGCAACGCGCCAAGGACGAGGCCGCCGCCGCCGCGGCTGCCCGCAAGGCCGCTGCCGAAGCCAAGAAAAAAGCCGCCGAGGCCGCCGCATGAACCAGCCCCTGTTGAGCGCTCCCTTCACCCGCGACGACAGTCCGGTCCAGTCCATCATGTACGCGGTGGTGCTGGCCCTGCTGCCGGCGGTCGTCTTCGGCCTGCTGCTGTTCGGCTGGCCCATGCTGTTCCTGGTTCTGGTCACCATCGGTTTCGCCCTCGGGCTCGAGGCTCTGTGCCTGAGCCTGTCCGGCCGGCCGGTGGGGCCGGCCCTGCGCGACGGTTCCGCGCTGCTGAGCGGCCTGTTGGTGGCGATGACCCTGCCGCCCTGGGCGCCCTGGTGGATCGGTGCCCTGGGAGCTTTTTGCGCCATCGTGGTGGGCAAGCAGGTGTTCGGCGGCCTGGGCCAGAATCTGTTCAACCCGGCCATGCTGGCGCGGGTGGCCCTGCTGGTGTCGTTTCCCCTGGAGATGACCACCTGGATCAAGCCCACCGCGCCGTTTGCTTCCCAGGCGCCGGGTTTCGCCGAGAGCCTGGCCATCACCTTCGGCGGCCGGGCTGCGGCCGACGGGATGACCGGCGCCACGCTGATCGGCCACATCAAGACCGAGTTCAGCCAGGGCCGGGGTTTGAGCGAATCCCTGGTGTCGGGCGATTACGGATTCTTCGGTTCCTTCATGGGCTGGACCAGCGGCAGCGCCGGCGAGACTTCCGGGTTGCTGCTGCTGTTGGGCGGGCTCTATCTGATGCGCCGCAAGATCATCACCTGGCACATTCCGGTTTCCCTGCTGGGCAGCGTCGCCGCCCTGGCCAGCCTGTTCACCCTGTGGGACGGCGAACGCTATGCCGGCCCGCTGTTCCACCTGTCTTCCGGCGCACTGATGCTGGCGGCGTTCTTCATCGCCACCGACTACGTCACCTCGCCCAACAGTCCGTTGGGGCAGATCATCTTCGGCGCCGGCTGCGGGCTGATCGTGTTCGCGATCCGCACCTGGGGCGCCTATCCGGAAGGCGTCGGCTTCGCGGTGCTGCTGATGAACTCGCTGACCCCGGTGATCGACCACTACATCCGGCCGCGCATCTACGGCCGCGACCGGCGCGGACGGCCATTGGAACTGCCGGAGGGGGGCGAATGAGCACCATCGACCGGGAAGCCTTGAAGGCCGGGGCCAATCGCCGCTGGCAGGCGCTGCGGGCGCAGTTCGACGACCTCGAGGCGCTGCGCAAGCGGCTCGACTACCAGACGTATTTGCTCGCCGCCGCCGGACTGGTGGCCGCCGTCCTGCTGGGAACCGGCGATCTGGCGACACGATCCTCCATCGCGCAGCGTCAGGCCGAGGATATGCAGGCAACGCTCGAGCAGGTGTTGCCGCGCGATCTTTACGACAACACCCTGCTCAATGACACCAAGACCATCCCAGCCTCGGCCGAGGCGGCGATGGGGGAAACCACTGTTTATCTCGCCCGCAAGGCCGGTCGAATCACTGCGGTCGCCTTCAAGCAGATCGCCAAGGGGGGCTACTCCGGCGACATCGCGCTGATGGTGGGCATCGCCGAAGACGGCAAGATTCTGGGGGTGCGGGTCATCGCCCATGCGGAGACGCCGGGACTCGGCGACAAGATCGAACGCGCCAAGTCCGACTGGATCACCCGCTTCGAGGGCAAGTCCCTGGACAACACCCCGCCGGAGCGCTTCAAGGTGAAGAAGGACGGCGGCGAGTTCGACCAGTTCGCCGGCGCCACCATCACGCCGCGCGCCGTGGTGCGGGGCGTTGAATCGGCGCTGCAGTTTTTCCGCGCCCACCGCGACGAGTTCCTGGCCGCCACCGAGGTCCCCGCCCATGACTGATTCCTTCCGCAAGATCACCCGCGACGGCCTGTGGGACAACAACATCGTGTTCAGCCAGAGCATCGGCCTGTGTCCGCTGTTGGCCGTGACCGGCACCGCCACCAACGGGCTCGGCATGGGGCTGGCCACCACCGCCGTCATGGTGGCGTGCAGCTATTTGGTATCGCGAGGACGCCAGCTGATCCCGCCGGAGATTCGCATCCCCATCTTCGTGGTGCTGATCGCCATCGTGGTGACCCTGGTGGACATGCTGATGAACGCCTGGATGCACGAGATGCACAAGGTGCTGGGACTGTTCATCCCGCTGATCGTCACCAACTGCGCCATCCTGGGCCGCGCCGAAGCCTATGCCTCGCGCCAGCCGGTGGCCGCGGCCACCCTGGACGGCCTGATGATGGGCCTGGGGTTCACCCTGGCCCTGGTGGTGCTGGGCGCGGTGCGCGAAATCCTCGGCAGCGGCACCCTGTTCGCCAGCGCCACCTCCCTGCTGGGCGACGGTTTCCAGTGGCTGGAGACCGTGGTGATCCCCCAATACCGGGGCTTTTTGCTGATGGCCCTGCCGCCCGGCGGCTTCCTGGCCATGGGCTTCATCCTGGCGGCCAAGAAGGTGCTGGATCGCCGATTGGCCACCCGTGCCCGCGACCGGGTCGAGTCGTCCGCCGTCATCGCAGGCAATGCCTAACGCAGGATGGGCAGAGCGAAGCGAAACCCATCATCTAAAGTCCTGATTATAAAGCTGCTTCAGCTAACCCAAACGACCGTCGTCCCGGCAGGGATTGTCGGGACCCAGAGGCCAGGGATGGCGCCGATTCATCACATCCCTGTGTTCTGGATGCCGGCAATCCAT
>Ga0233425_10004413_pt1 | contig 23670 bp, 13 predicted proteins | sample Watercolumn_Towu_2_FD_181712 | JGI IMG/M metagenome (GOLD analysis project Ga0233425, IMG submission 181712) | Freshwater microbial communities from Lake Towuti, South Sulawesi, Indonesia - Watercolumn_Towuti2014_140_MG | ecosystem: Environmental > Aquatic > Freshwater > Lake | place... | reverse complement strand
CTCATTAGCGGCAACGGCCTTGCGCGTTACGTGGATCTCCAGGTGCTTGGCGTGTGGGGACTCTGGCGCGTGAAAAACGGCGCGGCGGACCTCTCGGAAAACCAGATTCAAGATTGGGCCTCGACCGTCACCGCGGGCCGCGCGTTGGCGGGTGCGCGCGTGCCGGTCGTCTTCTTCCACGACTGGGGTTTCAACGGCTTCCCGTGGATGGAAGTCTCGCCGCCGGACCGCGACCTCTGGATGCGCGTGCGCGGCGCAGAAATTTACGCAGCGGGCGGGTTCTTCGCGTTCCCCGTGCACGGGCCGATGGGCAACGACGCGTTGCGCGACGGCGGCATCCACGAGATTGCGCGCCAGACGACGTTCTACCAGCGGAACAAATCGCTCTACCTCAACGCCCGCGTCCTCGGCTTCGAGCCGATCGAAACCAATGCGCCGCTGCTCAGCACTGCGCTCTGGCATCGCGATGAACCGCCGGCACTGCTGCTCCATGTCATCAACCGCCATGCGAAAGATGCGCAGCCCGTGCGGCGCGAGAACGTGACGATCAAGCTGCCGACAACCCAAGCGCCAAAGGCCGTCCGCATCGTCTCTCCCGACTGGGACGGCGAGCGGCAGGGCGAGGCGCACGTCGAAGATGGCCGTGTCGTCGTCACGCTGCCGGCGCTCGACGCTTACGCCATCGCCATCCTCGACTACAATCGGTTGCCCGACGTGAAACTCGCCAGCCCGCGGACTGTGCCGACGGCGCAATGGGGCCGGCCGGAACGCAGCGAGTTCGTCGTGGAGCCGGACGGCACGATCCGCGACGCATGGGCGCTGCCGGCTTTCTTGCAGGGCAATCTCCACAGCGGTCTGCGCGAGCCGCCGGTGTTTTTGGTGAACATGCCGCACGGCGGAAAGCTCAGCGTTCACGTCCGCGCTGTCGCCACGCTCGGCGCGAAGTTGGAATGTTTCGTGGATGGCGCGCTGACACAGACGGTGGAGATGCCCGACCTCGACCGGAAGAACGACAGCGCCGCTCGCGAATACGACCGGACCTTTGAGTTTGCCATCCCGTCCGGCCACCATCGCATGATGCTGCGCAACAGCGGCGGCGACTGGGCGTTCGTGTCGTGGTATGCGTTCACGGGCGAGATCGCCGGCTGGTGACGTGCTTTTCTTTCGTATTTGGGGCATCGGGGAGTTGACTTGCCGCGGGTCGTTTGTAACCATGCCGCGCTTTGAAACCAACGTCGTCGTTATAGCTGAGGAACAACCTTATGGCAGACTTAGTCGGAAATTGCATCGTAGCGCAGTCGGGCGGGCCGACCGCGGTCATCAACGCCAGCGTCGCCGGCGTGATCGAGGAAGCTTACAAGCATGAACAGATCGAGGAGGTCTATGGCGCGCTCAACGGCATTCTCGGCGTGCTCAACGAACAGATCATTGACCTCAGCGAGGAGAAAAACAGTGCCATCAAGGGCCTACTCTACACGCCCGCCGCCGCGCTCGGCTCGTGCCGGCACAAGCTGGCGTTCGGCAGCAAGGATGCCGCCAAGGCCGCCGAGGCCCAGCGGGATTGCGAGCGCATCCTCGAGGTCTTCAAGGCGCACAACATCCGCTATTTCTTTTACATCGGCGGCAACGACTCGATGGACACCGCGGACAAGGTCAACAAGCTCGCGCAGGAGCAGGGTTACGAGTTGCGCGTCATCGGCGTGCCGAAGACGATAGACAACGACCTGCCGTTCACCGACCACTGTCCCGGCTACGGCAGCGTCATCAAGTATCTCTCCACCGCCGTCATGGAAGGCTCGCGCGACACCGAAGCGATGTGCAGCGACCCGACCTGCAACCTCATCGAGGTCATGGGCCGCCACGCCGGCTGGATCGCCGCCGGCACGGTGCTGGCCAGGCGTTCCGAGGAGGACGGCCCGCACATTATCCTGTTGCCGGAAGTGCCGTTCGTGCAAGAGACGTTCGTCGCACAGGTAAAAGAAACGGTCGCCAAGCATAACCGCTGCGTCATCGTCGTCGGCGAGGGGTTGCGCGGACCGGACGGCAAGCTCATCAGTTTCATGGACGGCACGTTCGCCAAGGACGCTTTCGGCCACACCCAGCTCGGCGGCGCGGCAGAAAGCCTCCGCGCGATCATCGAGAAGGAAGCGCGCGTCAAGTGTCGCACCGCCAAGCTCGGCGTCATGCAACGCGCGGCGAGCCATTGCGCCAGCAAGGCCGATCGCGACAACGCCTATCTGGCCGGCGCGCGCGCCGTGCAGCTTGCCATCGAGGGCCAGACCGACGTGATGGTAACGCTCACCCGCGAGGGCAGCGGCGAGAGCGCGAAGTTCGCCGCCGCCACTGCGCCGTTGGCCGAGGTCGCCAACAACGAGAAGTTGTTGCCACGCGACTGGATCAACGAAGCCGGCACGCTGCCGAACGAGAAGTTCATCGAATACGCCCGCCCGCTGATCCAAGGCGAAGTGACGCCGCCGTTCGAAAGCGGCCTGCCAAAATACGCGCGGCTGGAGAAGCACCTCGTCGAGAGGACGTGCGCCGAATACGGCGCGAAGTAATCCCGGCGGCCGCAACCCCTAGATTCGTTCGGGCGGGTTTGGCAACAAGCCCGCCCGAATTCCTTTCAGCGGCGCGCGTGGGCGGGCTAAAGGGACCTGCAGGCACTGATGATCACCATCGCCTCCAGCTTCAAGGTCGTCGGGAACACCAGTTCCCGGAACAACCGCTCGGCGATGTCGGGATCGAGCTTGATGGCCGCCGCTTTCCAGCGGATTCTCAAGATGACATTCCTTTCCTGCTCCTCGTCCTTGAGCAACCCCATCAAGCTGTCCACGGCCCCCTGCTGCGCCTCGGCCTTGTAGCGGGCCAGGATGTCCTGGTCCGCGTCGCTCAACTTCCTTTCGCCGACGGAAATGCCGGCGTCGTGAATTCGCTTCGACAGGAACCAGAGCGCGTCCAAATCCCCACAGCGAGCGTTCGCGTAGCTTTTGGGATCGTCTCCCGGCGGACACAACAATTGGAGGACCCGCACATATCCCTGACGGATGTCACCCGTCACGTCCAGCGTGGGGATGTTCGTGTTGGGCAGCCAGAGCGTGCTCAACGGCCGCTCGCCGTGTTTGTAACTCCCGGACAAGGCGCGGTTCAGTTCCCGTAGATACAGACTGATGTCGAACCGGCTCAGGCCAATCACAGGCAGACTGGAGTAAAGCCGCCCGTTGAAAGGAAGGGTGATGCGGAACTTCAGCGCCCTCAGAATCGGCTCTTCCGACTCAGCCAGGGTTTCCCTCAATGCAACAAGAGCGGCGGTAGTGCTTCCCATCAGGCTCCGATGAATTGGTTGGCCGGCTTGTTTCTCACTGCTGCATTTCCTCAGTATATCGTTCGCGGGCGTGGTCATCCAAGTCCTGCGTCCTCGCGTCAATGCACATCTTAAGCTACCGAGCGCCGTTTTGCATCTGCAAAAAAACCTGCGCGTCCGAGTTTGGGTGTCTGCCCACGGCAAACAGGCCTGGCGTGTTCCGGCACGGGCGGCCCATCCCACCGGAGAGATTGACCGGCGGCGCTGCTCCCTCTACAAATGCGGAATCAAGGTGAACATGATTCTGCCCCGCATGATTTTGCCAGTGATGTTCCCGTTGCTTGCCGTCGCTCAGCTCGCATACGCAGCAAGACCGAACGTCATCATCGTCCTCACCGACGATCAGGGCTATGGCGACCTGTCCTGCCACGGCAACCCGGTGCTCAAGACGCCGCACTTGGACAAGCTCCATGCCGAGAGCGTGCGGTTCACGGACTTCCACGTTGCGCCGATGTGCACGCCGACACGGGGGCAGTTGATGAGCGGCATGGATTGCCTGCGCAACGGCGCGATGAACGTCAGCAGCGGGCGTGTGTTCCTGCGGCGCGAGCTGCCGACGATGGCGGATGTGTTTGCGGCAAGCGGCTACCGGTGCGGGCAGTTTGGTAAGTGGCATCTTGGCGACAATTATCCCTACCGGCCGCACGATCGCGGGTTCCATGAGGCGATTTATTATCCTTCGTCGCACATCGGCAGCGCGCCGGACTTCTGGAACAACCACTATTTCGACGACACCTATTACCATAATGGCCGGCGCGAGAAGTTCAGCGGCTACACGACCGACGTGTTCTTCGGCGAGGCGATGAAGTGGATGCGCGCGCAGGCCGCGGCGAAGCAACCGTTCTTCTGCTACCTCCCGACGGCGGCGGCGCACGGGCCGCTGTTCGTGCCGCAGAAGTATCGCGATCTCTACAAGAACCAGAAGCCCGCCGTCGCGAGCTTCTTCGGCATGATCGCCAACATTGACGAGAACATGGGCCGGCTGGAGGGGTTCCTGCGCGAGACGGGCCTGCGCGACAACACCATCGTCATCTTCATGACCGACAACGGCGGCACCGTCGGCGTGCCGCTGTTCAACGCGGGCATGCGCAGCGGCAAGGTCACGCTCTGGGAAGGCGGCCATCGAGTGCCGTGTTTCATCCGCTGGCCCGGCGGCAAGCTGCGCGCGCCGGGCGACGTGGCCGAACTGACGCAGGTGCAGGACATCCTGCCGACGCTCGCCGAGCTGTGCGCGTTGCCGACGCTGTCCAACGCGCGCTTCGACGGCATGAGCCTCGCGCCGTTGTTGCGGGGCAAGGCGGAGGCGTTGCACGACCGGATGCTGGTGATCAACTACAGCCGCATGGGCAACCAGGTCCCGGCCAAGCAGGGCGCTGCCGTGTTGTGGAAACGCTGGCGGTTGCTGGAGGGACGCGAACTCTACGACCTGACGACCGACCCGCAGCAGAAGCAGAACGTCATCGAGAAGTTCCCCGACGTCGCGGCGAAGATGCGCGCCCATCTCGACGCGTGGTGGCGCGAGATTGAGCCGACGATCAACAACTTCGGCGCCGTCATCATCGGCAACGATGCCGAGAACCCGATGCAACTCTCGCCAGCCGACTGGCAGGATTCATTCCTCGACCAGGGCGCCCAAGTCCGCCGCGGCGTGGCGACCAACGGCGCCTGGAACGTGATCGTGGACCGCGCGGGCGATTACGAGTTCGAACTGCGCCGCTGGCCGCGCGAGGCTGACGCCGCGCTCACGGTCGGGCTGCCCGCGCACAAGCATGCCGATGGCGAGTTTCCAGCCGGCGTCGCGCTGCCCATCGCAAAGGCGCGGCTGAAGATGGGCAACTTCGACGAGAGCCGCGCCGTCGCGGCAGGCGACAAAGCCGTCACGTTCACCACGGAACTGAAGCCGGGCCGCGCGCAGTTGCAGACGTGGTTTTATGACGCCGGCGGCAAGGAGCTTTGCGGCGCTTACTTCGTTTACGTGCGGCGAAAGTAACCGAGGAGTCTGTCCATGAAACTCTTGCTGATTGTTTCCTTTACGGTCGCGGCTGCGACAACACTCGCTGCCGACGACAACGCCGGCTTTGCCAACTGCGACTTCGAGCAGGGCGTTGCCGGCTGGGGTGTGTGGTATTCAGACGATCCGAAGGCCGCAATCACGCGCTACCCGTATTCCGCCGACAGCGCGGTGGCGCACGGCGGGCGGCAATCGCTGAAGATCGTCGCGCCGGACGAGAACGGCTGCGCGTTCGTGACGCGCGGCTCGACGGTGATGAAGCCCGGCGCTCGCTACGAGGTGGGTTATTGGTTTCGCAAGTCGGCGGAACTCGATGAGCGCGCGTTTCATGTGAAGTTCAACTTCCGGCCGGTGGACAAGGCGAAGGCCGACTGGAAGATGAAGAGCATCGAGCTGTTGCCGACGCGGCGAAAGACGGAGGGCGAGTGGCAATACCGCGGCGGCTACGTGCGCGTGCCGAAGGACGCCGGCTCGCCGGCCTCCATCGGCCTCTATCTCAGGGAGGCGCGCGGAACGATCTGGATTGACGACGTGCAGATTCGCGAGGTCAGGGTTGGCGAGAACCTTATCGCGGACCTGTGGGTGTATGATCCGTATCGCGTGGAATTGGGTGGCGCACCGCTGAAGAAGTTTGGCGTGCTGAAGGAGCGCAACGACCCGATTCTCACCCGCGCCGCGCGTTACAACGAGACGCTGGTGAAGTCCGCGTTCGTGAAGGAAGACGTGCGCCGTTGCCTGCGCATCGGTGCTGCCAAGCTCGGCACGCGAATGGAGCAGGCGGAGGAGAAGCTGGCGAAGCTCTATCGCGCTTATGGCGAGGCATTCCTCGACCTGAAGAACGCCGCCAAAGCTGTGGCGTTTGACCAGCAGGCCGCAGCGCTGAACGCCGAACTCGACACTCTCGGCAGCGACGCGAAACGCGCCATCGCCGACGCCACGGAACGTTGCCGCGCCGCCGGGCTGCGCTGGCGTCCGCCGCCTGCGCCGTTGAAGGCCGCGCTGCCGGCCATCAGCGGCGATGGGCGCGTCAACCAGATCATCTACGCCAATCGCAGTTCGTCGGAGTTTCAGGAACTGGAGAAACCGCTTTGCTTTGACCCGGTCCACAGCACCAGCGTCGGCGGCCCGCGCAGCGACAAGCCGGGGCATTACGATTGGTCGAGCTACGAGAAGCAGTGGGAGCAGATTCGAGCGTCCGGCATTCCGAAGAAAAGCTGTCTATTGTTGTTCATGACGCTGCACGACGGCAGTTGGGCGCCGAAGTGGCTGCTCGACCGCGCGAAGGATGACCCGGAAATCCTGCACGTCGTGCCACCGGGCGACAAGCTATCGCCGCGTTCCACCGGCACCGCGCAACTCAACTGGTGGCATCCGGCGGTGCGCGACTACGCGCGCGAGATCGTCCGCGACATGGGCCGGACGTTCCGCTCGCGCGACGACTACCTGTTCTACGAGTTCCAGTGGGAAGCTTACGGGCCTTATGTCGCCACCGAGAAAGGCCCGCGCGAAGTCGGCTACGGCAAATACGCCGAGGCGGATTTCCGCGCGTGGCTGAAGAAGAAATACGGCGACATCGCCGCGCTCAATCGCCGTTGGGGCGCGAGCTACGCGTTGTTCGACTCCATCCAGCCGCCGCCCGACCGCTACGTCGTCGAGCGCCGCCGCGCGGAGCCGCTCGCCGCCGAGTGGGAGGCGTGGCGCGAGGCGAGTTATGAGGATTGGTGCCGGTTGATCTACCGCGCGTGGAAGAAGAGCGATCCGACCAAACCTGTCTTTGCCGACAACAGCAACCTTTTCCGCAGCTTCAACATGCCGAACCTCGCCGACACATGCGACATGATGGGGTTCCACAACAGCGGGCGGACGTTCATGCCGACGCTGATGTTGCTCAACAGCATCAGCCGCCACAACGGCCACAAGCCGATCGCGCAATACGAAAACTTCTGGGGCGTCCAGGAGGACCACGACCGCATGTATGAGGAACTGCCGCGCCGCCACGGCACGCAGAAACACATCTTCCGCATGACGGCGTGGAACACGTTCCTGCAAGTCTGGTGGTATGCCTACACGGCGGCGGAATACCTCACGCACTACGATGGCAACTACTTCGACCCGGCCTACGCGCTCACCACGCTGCGCTACCGCAGCGCCGCGCTGGCGGTCTATTTCCAGAAGTTCAAACGCCTCCAGCGCGCGATGCTCGACAGCCGCATCGTAGCGCCGCGCCTCTGCGTCCTCGCGCCGACCGCCTCGATGCGGAACGGCTTCCCGGCGGGCGCGTCGCAGGCGGAGATCTACGACCTCTTCTGGGAGCTTTACCCGCGCAACCATCACTTCGATTTGGTTTACGAGGATTACTTCCTCGACGGCCGCGCGAAGCTCGACGACTTCGACGTGCTCGTGCTGCCGTATGCGCCCTATCTCGACGAGCGGCTGCAGGGCGCAATCACGAAATGGCTCAACGCCAAGCCGCGCCTGCTCATCAGCGTCGGCCCGTTCGGCATCTACGACGAACTGGGCCGCGATTCGGGCAAGCTCGTCAACGCCGCGCTGCCCGGCAGCGCGCTCAAGCTGGAGTTCCCTGATAAGAGACGATGGGAATGGGCGGACGGCTCTGTCAAACTAGGCGGCACGCTCGAAGCTCAAGCAGGCCCGTCGAAAGTGGTCGCGCTGCTCAAGCCGCTCGCGCAGTTGAAGACCGACCGCGATTTTTCGGACAAGCTGGCCGCGCAGATCGAAGCCGCCACCGATCGCGCAGCGTGCGACGACAAGAACGCGCTCGAACTCATCGTGCGCCAGCAAGGCGGCACGCGCTACCTCTGCGCGCTCAACCCAAACCAGGATGAAGCGGCGGAGAGCACGGTGCGCGTGAAAGGCGCGTTCAAGTCCGTCACCGACCTCGACTATGAGAGCGGTTTCCCTGTGCAGGCGCGAATCGAAGCAGACCACACCGTCTTCCCGCTGCGCTTGGAGCCGGGCGAGGCGACGATCATCCGGCTAAGTCCATAGGTGATTGCCTGCTTGATTTGCCGCCCGAACTGTTATGAAGATGCGGGCATGAACACAATCGCCCAAGTGTCCCGCCGCAGTTTCCTCACCTCCAGCGCCGCCGCGATTGCCGGTTGTTACGTGACGGGTTGCTCCACGAACAAGTCTTCGCCGAAACGCAAGGTTGTCGTCGGCGCGCACCCGTGGGTCTATGCCGCCACGCAGCCGAAATACGACATCACGCCCGTGCTGCCGCAGATCTTCGCCGACATGAGCTACGCCGGCCTCGACGGGATTGAATTGATGTCCACCGCGCTGTTGCCCGACGATGCCGTCGAGCGCATCGCGGCGCTGTCGCGAAAACACAAGCTGCCGGTCATCGGCATGTCGTTCGGCGGCGCGATGTGGGACCGCACTAAGCACGCAGAGATTCTTGCCGACGCCGAGAAGACGATTCCGCGGCTTGCAAAACTCGGCGGGCGCACGCTCGGCACGTCGGTTGGCGCGGTAAAGTGGGGCCAGAAGACGCGCAAGACGCCAGAGCAACTCGACGCGCAGGCCGAACTGCTCCGCAAGATCATCGGCATCTGCGATCAGAACGGCGTCGTGCTCAACCTCCACAACCACACCTACGAGGTGGAGAACGAACTGCACGACCTCAAAGGCACGCTCGCGCGCATCCCGGACGTGAAGCTCGGCCCCGATCTCAACTGGCTCGTGCGCGGCGGCGTGGACCCCGTCGCGTTCATCCGGCAATACGGCAAGCAAATCGTCTTCCTGCACCTGCGCGACCAGAAGAAGGACGGCCGCTGGTCCGAGGCGCTGGGCGAGGGCGACATGGACTACGCGGGCATTGCCGCTGCTTTGCGCGAGATCAACTTCGCCGGCCACGCAATCATCGAGCTGGCCCACGAGCGCGACTTCAAGCCGACCCGCCCGCTGCGCGAGAGCCTGAAAATGAGCCGCGAGTTCGTGCGGAAGACGCTGGGCTACTGAGAGGAAACAACATGAATCGTCGAACCTTCATCAGAATCGTCGGAAGCGCAGCCGTTATTGGCGGTTTGCAACGTCAGACCAAGGCCGCTACCAGCACGCCGTCGTATCTGAAAGACCACGCCGACCTCTATGCGAAAGACCCGCACGCCGCGGCGTTGGCTTGGTTCAAGGAGGCGCGTTGGGGATTGTTCATGCACTACGGCCTCTACGCGCTGTTGGGGCGCGGCGAGTGGGTGATGTATCGCGAGGCGATCCCGGTGGCGGAATACGAGAAGCTCAAGGCGCAGTTCCGCGCGGAGAAGTTCGATGCGGATTTCATCACCGACATGGCGTGCGAGGCGCAGATGCGTTACGTGAACATCACCTCGCGCCATCACGACAGCTTCTGCCTGTTTGGCTCGAAGCACTCCGATTACACGAGCATCAACAGCCCCGCCAAGCGCGACCTCGTCGCCGAGCTGGCGGAGCAGTGCCACAAGAAGGGGCTGGGCTTGTTTCTCTACTACTCCTACGGGCTGGACTGGCGGCATCCGTATTATTACCCGCGCAAGTTCGGCCCGATGGCGCGACCCGACTACAAGACGCCGGAGCCGAGCTACAAGTGGGAGAAGGACGAGGATTTCAAGCACTACATCGAGTTCGTCCACGGCCAGCTCAAGGAGTTGCTGACGAACTACGGTCCGCTCGCGGGCATCTGGTTCGACCCGATCATGGCCTTCTACGCGCGGCCCGACCTGTTCCCGATCCGCGAGACCTACGCAATGATCCGGAAGTTCCAACCTCAAACGCTGGTCTGCTTCAAGCAGGGCGCCACCGGCACGGAGGACTTCGCCGCGCCGGAGCGGACGGGCCAGTCGTTGGTGGAGCGCGTGCGCAAACAGTTCGATGAAGAGAAGGCGAAAGTCGCCGAAGCGGCATGGGAATCGAACAAGAACAAACACAACGAAATCTGCGATACGCTCCAGCCGCACATGTGGGGTTATGTCCAAAAGGACGATGGCGCGCATCTCGACGCCGACGAGACGCTGCGGCGGCTCAGCTACGCGTTCCACCAAAACTGCAACCTGCTGATGAACACCGGCCCGTTGCCCGACGGCTCGATTCATCCTGTGGACGTGAAGACGCTCAAGGAAGTCGGTCGCCGCATCCGTGAGAAAGGCTGGCCCGCACCCGTCGCGCCGCCACCGCCTCCGCCTGCGACAAAAGGAAAAGGAAAGAAGAACAAACAAGGCCCTGCCGTCCAGTGAGACAAAAACCATGAAGCGAATAATCCTCATCCTCGCGTTGGTTGTCAGCCAAGCCATCGCCGCCGACAAGCCGAACATCCTTTTCCTGCTCTCCGACGACCACAGCTATCCGTATCTCGGCTGCTACGGGAACAAGGACGTGCAGACGCCGAACCTCGACCGGTTCGCGGCGCAGGGGATGCGCTTCGACCGAATGTTCGTCGGTTGCCCGCAATGCGTGCCGTCGCGCGCGACGCTCATGACCGGCCGCTCGGCGGTGGCGGTGCGGATGGTGCGGTTCACGTCGCCGTTGCCGGCGGAGTTGCCCGCGCTGCCGGACCTGTTACGCGACAAGGCCGGCTACTTCACCGGCGTCGGCGGACGGAGTTATCACCTCGACGGGCCGCAAGCTGCGGGAAAACGGGCGTCGCCCGAGATTGGCGCGGTCATGCTGAAATACGGCCTGCGCACGTTCACCAACCGAGTGGACTACGTCGAGAAAAGCGGCGCGCTGAAAGATTTCGGCGGCAAACTGTCGGCTTTCCTCGACGCCGCGCCGAAAGGCAAGCCGTGGTTCTTCTGGCTCGGCTTCAGCGATCCGCACCACGTTTGGGAAACCAAAGGCCCGCGTGGCGTGCCCGACCCGGCAAAGCTGACACTGCCGCCGCACCTTCCCGACTTGCCGGGTGTGCGCAGCGACCTCGCCCGCTACATCGCGGAGGTGGAGCATCTGGACGGCGACGTGCAGGACGTGCTCGACGTGCTGGAGAAGCGCGGCTTCGCGAAGAATACGCTTATCGTCTTCATGGGTGACAACGGCATGGCGATGCCGCACGGCAAGGGTGCGCTGCACGATCCCGGTATCAACGTGCCACTCATCGTCCGCTGGCCGGGCGTCGTGAAACCCGGCGGCGCGACGAAGCAGCTTGTCAGCGGCGAGGACTTCGCGCCGACGATGCTCGAAGCGGCGGGCGTGAAGCCGCCGAAGGCGATGAGCGGTGTGAGCTACCTCACGCTCCTGCGTGGCGAGCCGTTTGAGGGCCGCAAATACATCTTCGCCGAGCGTGGCCCGCACGGCGGCGACGGAGGCATGACTCCGAACATCCTCGCTTCCACGTTTGACCTCGCGCGCTGCGTGCGCTCCGACAAGTTCAAGCTTATCTACAACTGCACGCCGCACCAGGCCGTCGCGCCGGTGGACAGCCAGAAAGACCCCGGCTGGCAGGAGATTCTGGCGGCGCACGAGGCCAAGAAGCTCGCGCCGCAGTTTGAGCGCGCCTACTTCACGCTGCCGCGGGCGACGTTCGAGCTATACGACCTCGACGCCGATCCCGGCGAACTCAACAACCTCGCCGGCAAGCCCGAATACAAGGACGCCGAGTTGGAACTGAAGCGCGCGCTGACGGAGCGGATGGTGCTCGACTGGGATTTCCTGCCGACGCCGCTGCGGTGATGGCTCGGCGCGCGAGAACACCAGTCGTCTTCGCAAGCTCGGATTGACTGGAGTCGAGGGGCTGCTGCTTATTTTGGGCGGGCTGCGCAAATCGCCGCAGCCGATGTGCACAATTCTTCACACCGCAACGGCGGTTGCGGTTCAAAAGGGCCTCTCCTGGCGTGGCATACGTGCTGCTGCCTGCTCAGCCAAGGTTTGCCATGCTCAAAAACAACTGCCGTTCTCTTATCGGATTGGTTTCTCTGTTCCTGTTGGCCGCTTTCTCTGCACTCGCTGTGCCAGCGACGACGGCAGCCGACGCGCCAGCCACGACGCTCGAACAACGCCTCGCCAAGCTGGAGGCGGCGGCAACGGCCGTCAACAGCGGCGACAACGCATGGATGCTCGTCAGCACGGCGATGGTGCTGCTGATGACCGCGCCAGGGCTGATCCTGTTTTACGGTGGCCTGGTGCGATCAAAAAACGTGCTCGGCACGATGATGCACAGCCTCATCCTGATGTCGGTCGTGTCGGTATTGTGGGTGGTCTATGGCTACAGCATGTCGTTCGGCGAAGGGAACGCCTTCTGCGGCAACCCGCTTCAATACTTCATGCTCCAAGGTGTCGGCGACACACCCAACGCCGACTACGCCGCGACAATCCCACAGCAAACGTTCATGCTCTTCCAATTGATGTTCGCCATCATCACGCCGGCGTTGATCAGCGGCGCGTTCGCGGAACGGATGAAGTTTAGCGCATTCCTCGTGTTCACTGTTCTCTGGGTGACGGTCGTTTATTTCCCGCTCTGCCACATGGTCTGGGGCAAGGGCGGCTACTTCAACTGGGCACTCGGCGGCAAGGTGCCGGTGCTCGACTTCGCGGGCGGGACGGTGGTGCATATCAGCTCCGGCGTGTCGGCATTGGTCTGCGCGATGGTGATGGGCAAACGTCTCGGCTTCCCGCACGAGCCGATGCTTCCGCACAACGTCGTGCTGAGCCTCATCGGCACGGGGCTGCTGTGGTTCGGCTGGTTCGGTTTCAACGGCGGCAGCGCGGTGGCGGCGGGCGGGCTGGCGACGGGCGCGTTTGCGGCGACGCACTTTGCGGCGGCAGCGGGCGGCATTGGCTGGACGCTGATGGAGTGGATTCTGAAACGCCGGCCTAGCGTGCTCGGCGCTGCGTCAGGCATGGTGGCGGGCTTGGCAACAATCACGCCCGCGTCCGGTTTCGTGACGGTGCCTGCGGCGTTGGTCATCGGGTTGGCAGCCGGCATCGGTTGTTACATGGCGGTGAGCAAGCTGAAAGCGAAGTTCCGCTACGACGACACGCTGGATGCATTCGGCGTCCACGGCGTCGGCAGCACGATCGGCATGGCGTTGACGGGCGTCTTCGCCAGCGCGGTCGCCAACCCGGCGCTCGCGACGACCTTCAAAGTGGGCAGCAACCCTGTATCGCTGGTCGGCGGGACGGGCCAGTTGATGAACCAACTCACGGCGGTGGCGTTCACGTGGGTGCTGGCGGGCGTGGCAACGTTCGCGATCCTGAAGCTCGTGGACGCCGTCATCGGCCTGCGCGTGACCGAGGAGGACGAACTCCGCGGCCTCGACGTCTCCCAGCACGGCGAGGAAGCCTACAACGACTAGCCGCGCGCGGCGGAGATTGCCGTAGCGACCGAACCCGGCGCGTTATAATCCGCCGGGCATTGCGCCTATCTCCACAGGCCAATGAAGCCGTCGGCATCCAATTTGATAATCGTTGTCACCGCGGTGGTGGATGCTATTCTCGCGGCGTGCGCGGCTTTCCCTGATGGTGAACCAAGGAGTTGCCCATGAAGAAACGCATTCTTTCCGACAAACAACGGCGCTGGTTGCTGGGTGAGTTGGGCGACTGGCGCGAGGAAGGCATCATCTCCCAAGAGCAGACCGACCGCATTCAGGCGCGCTATGAAGACGCCAGCGAGGCCAGCCAGCGCAAGCGGTCGCGATTCACACTCGCCATCAGCGGCATCGCCGCGTTGCTGGTGGGCCTGGCGGTGTTTCTGGTGATTGGCTACAATTGGGACAACATGCCGCGTGCGGCCAAGCTCGCGGTCATCTTTGGCATCGTTGTGGCGACGCACGCCGCCGGGCTGTGGCTGCGGTTTGCCCGCGACGCGCGACGGGCGGGCGAAGTGGTGACGTTGCTGGGCTGTCTATTCTACGGCGCGGGCATCTGGCTGGTGGCGCAGGTGTTTCACCTCGATGCACACTGGCCCGACGGCTTCTGGTGGTGGGCGCTCGGCGTGCTGCCGTTCGCGCTCGCGAGCGAGACGCTGCTCATCCATTGCCTCTATGCCGGCCTGCTGGCGACCTGGGCGGGCACGGAAATCCTCGGCTACCGGCATCTGGGCGCGTGGCTTTTCTGGGGATGGCAAGTGCCGAACGGCGCTTACAGCCTGCTCGTGCTGTGGCTGCCGGCAATGGCGTGGGCGTATCGGCGGGCGTCGGTGGGCGCAATCAGCCTTTACGTGCCGGTGCTGGCATGGTGGATCGTGCTGCAATCGTTCGTGTGGCGCTTCGACTGGCAGGCCGTTTTCGTCATCGGTTTGGTCGGAGCACTGTTGCTCGTCATCGCGGAGAACCATTGGCCAGGCAACCGCATGGCGTTGCCGTATCGCTTCTGGGGCGCGGTGCTGGCTGCTGGCGCGCTCGTGCCAATGAGTTTCGGTGGGTTCTATGAGTCAACGAAACACTGGTATCGCTACCACACATGGGCATCGGATCCCATGATGTTTGCGCTTGGCCTTGCGACGCTCGCGCTGGTCGTCATCGCGCTCGCCAGCACGATGCTGTTCCGATCGCGGGCCGGCGATCCGTCGGCGCGCGCGGGCGAGATGCTGCGCGCGCAATGGCTGCCGGTCGGGCTGGCACTCGCCGTGACCTTTGCAGGCATCTGGGCCGCCGGCCACGATTTCGGCAGCACCAAGACGGATACGAACTGGATTCCTCCAGCCGCGGCCACCAACCTTGCCATGCTCGCGCTCGCCCTCTGGCTGATGAACATCGGCCTGCGCGACGACCGGGGGCGGCCGTTTGCGTTCGGCGTGACCTACTTCCTCCTCTGGGCGATCTGCCGCTATACGGACCTCTTCGGCGAGCGCGGCGGGATGCTCGGCGCGGCGATGATGTTTGCGCTCTGCGGCGCGGCGTTGTTCGGCCTGGCAAGGTTTTGGAGTCGGCGCAGAGCTTCGCGCGCGCCTGAAACGCCGGAGGCTGCCGCAGGCGGAACGCCCACGCCGTGGACCGGTCCGGCGTGGCTCGATGACACGGCCCGCTGGCTGGCCGCGCGCGAACACGGTTTGTTGACGGTGCTGGCGGCGGCGCAGGTTGCCGTGCTGGCCGGCATGATTGCCTTGCACGCAGCGCCGCTGATGTTCGGCGAAACGATCCGGCTGAAAGTCCAACCGGTGGACCCGCGTGACTTGATGCGCGGCGACTTCGTCATCCTCAGCTACGACATCAGCCGCGTGCCGAAGGAGGGCATCGAAGGCATCCCGGATGCCAAGCACGCATCGTGGCGATACTGGGACCGCGACCAGTGGATGGAGGAAAGGACGGTTTACGTTTCATTGGAGCCGGACGCCGACGGCAAGTTCTGGCGGGGTGTGAAGACCAGCATCCATCCGCCGGCGATCGGCAAGTTCATCCGCGGCAAATACGTCCGCCACTGGGGCACGCCGAGCATCCAGTTCGGCATCGAAGCTTTCTACGTGCAGGAAGGCGCAGGCAAGAAATTGGAAGAGGCCCGCAACGCCCGCAGCCTCGTCGCCGAAGTGGCGCTGATGACTTCCGGCAAAGCCGCGCTGAGCAACCTGATTGTCGAGTCGTGGAAACGATGATCCCCGGAAGGAGCAAACAACCATGAGTCACGCAATCGCTCCGCTGTTGGTGCTTCTCGGCTTGGTGCTGCTGGTGGCACCGGTTGTCTCCATCATCCTCGCCATCGTCAGCCACAGCCGTGTCGCGGAGTTGCAACGGAAAGTCCGGGAGCACGAGGACGAACTGGAGGCGTTGCGTGCCAACCTGACACGTCTTCTCAAATCTCAGCCGCCGGCGTCACCTGAACCGAAACAACCGGTCGCGGCTGTGGAGCCGACGCAAAGCGCGCCACAAGTTCCGCCGCCGGTTGCCGCGGCGACAGCCGCTCTGCCGCCTGTGGTTGCGCGCGAAACTGTCCCGGCAGAACCGCCCGCTGAAATACCGCCGGCTCTGCCGGGTGACCCGTTCCGCGATGTGGACGCAACTCTTGCGCCTCCTCCAAAGCCTCCGTTGCCTCCGCTGATTCCCGTCCTTCCGCCCAAACCGTCGTTCGACTGGGAGGCGCTGATCGGCGTGCGTGGCGCGGCATGGCTCGGCGCGATTGCGTTCGTCATCGCGGCGAGTTTGTTCCTGAAATACGCATTCGACAACGACCTCATCACACCGGCGATGCAGGTGGCGTTGATCATCCTCTCCGGTATCGGGATGCTCGTGGGGTCGGAATTCGGCCTGCGCAAAGGCTACGCCGTCACGGCCAACGCCCTCTGCGGCGCGGGCGTGGCGGTGCTCTACGCCGGCTTTTTCGCGGCGCACGGCGTGTATCACCTCGTGCCGATGCTGCCGACGTTCGCGGTGATGGCGATGGTCACGGTCGTGGCGTGCCTGCTGGCGGTGCGGCACGATGCGATGTTCATTGCGGTGCTCGGCCTGCTCGGCGGGTTTGCGACACCCATCGTGCTCTCCACAGGCGAAGACCGGCCCATCGGGTTGTTCAGCTACATCCTGCTGCTCGACGTCGGCCTGCTCTGGGTCGCCGTGCGCAAACAATGGAACGCCATCGTCCTGCTGAGCCTGGCGGCGACGTTCGCCATCGAGATCGGCTGGTTCCACAAGTTCATGACGCCGGAGAAGATGCTGCTCGGCACCGGCATCTTCGCGCTGTTCGGCCTGCTCTACCTCGCGTTGCCGCTGGCGGCGAAGAAAGCCGATGAGAAGACCACGCTGCACGCGGCAATGCTCGGCGGGCTGGCGCCGTTCCTGTTTGCGTTCTACATGGCCGGCCAGCGCGCTTACGCCGTCGAATGGCCGTTGCTGTTCGGCCTCATTGCCTGCCTCGACGTGGCGATGCTGGTGATTATGCTCGCGCGCGGCCAAGTTTGGCTCGCGGTGAGCAGCGTCATCGCGACGACGATGACTCTGTTCGTCTGGTCCACGCAGGCGCTCTCGCAGTTCAACCTCTGGGGCGCGAGCCTCTCGGCCATCGGCCTCTGCGTGCTCTTCAACCTGACGCCGCGGGCAGCGAGGCGGTTCGCGCCAGAGATGGCCGCCGCGTCGGGCAAGATCCTCGAAGCCACCGGCCTCGTCGCGGGCGGCGGGCTGGCGCTGTTCGCGTGCGTGCTCGTCGCCAACAAGCTCGGTGAGCCGCCGTGGGTGTTCCTGTGCCTGCTGGCGGCGCTGGCGGTGGTGGTGTTCGAGCGCAACGGCAGGGATGCCCTGCCGCGCGTCGCGCCGGTCGGCGGCGTTGTGCTTGGCCTCCTCGTTCAGTTCTGGTTCTTCCGCGGCACGGTCGGCGAGACGCTCCTTCGCAACCTGAGCCTGCCGTTGCTGCTGGCACTCGGCTGGTCGCTCGCGTCGGCGTTGCGACAGGCGAAGGAGCACGGCGGGCCGGCAGGCCGCGCCAACGAGCATGAAGCGGGCGCGGTGGCGACGACGTTGATTGCCGCTGCCGGCCTGTTCGGCTGCCTCGACACATCAGAGCTGGGCGGCGATCCGTGGCCGCTGTTCCTGGCGCTAGCGCTCCTCGCCGTGCTGCTTGTCGGCTCCGCGCTGCGCCGCGACTGGTCGTGTCTAGTCGCCGTCGCCCTGGGCGTCGCGGCGAGCTTCGCGACAGCGTGGCACTTCAGCTACTTCCACAACTCGGATGTCGCGGTGGCAATGCCGATTTACGCTGCGTTCTATCTGGCGTTTCTCGCGTTGCCGTTCGCGATGCCGAAGTCGCTCGTGCCGGCGTGGCCGCAACGGCTCTGGCCGTGGCTCGCGTCGGGGCTGAGCGGGCCGGTGTTCTTCCTCGTGCTCTACAAGACGTTCGTCGCGGTGTGCGGCAAGAGCTATGTCGGCGTGTTGCCGGTGGTGATGGCGGGCCTGTCGGTCGCATCGCTGGCGCAGGTGATGAAGCGCTTTCAAGCGGAAAGCGGACCGGATGTGAGTGACGGCAGGCTGCGGAACATCGCTCTCTTCGCCGCGGTCGCGCTCGGTTTCGTCAGCGTCGCGGTTCCGCTCCAACTTGACAATCAGTGGATCACGCTCGGCTGGGCGCTGGAGGCGGCGGCGGTGTGGTGGCTCTACCGGCGCGTGCCGCACGCCGGGCTGAAGTATTTCGGCGCGGCGCTCTTCGCGGTCGTGGCGGCGCGGCTGCTGGTGAACCCGGAAGTGTTGCGTTACCAGGAACGCGGCTGGCCGATCCTGAACTGGATTCTCTACACCTACGGTGTGTCGGCAGCGTGCTGCCTCGCCGGCGCGCGACTGCTGCAACCGGTTGAAGCCGAACGCATGAGCGACAACGAGCGTGCGTTCTTCTACGACGGCAAGCTCGGCTTTGCGCCGGTCGCCGGCTTCCTCGGCCTCATTCTCATCTTCGTGCTGATCAACCTCGAAATCGCCGATTGGTTCTCGCCGAGCCGTTACATTGACTGGAGTTGGGAGCAGAACCACGCGCGCGACCTGACGATGTCGCTGGCGTGGGGACTCTACGCGCTGGCGTTGCTCGTCATCGGCGTGTGGCGGAAGATCAAGGCGCTGCGGTTCATCTCGCTCGGCTTCATGCTCCTGACGATTGGCAAGGTCTTCCTCGCCGACCTCGCGCACCTCACCGGCCTGCATCGCATCCTGTCGTTCCTCGGCCTAGCCGTCGCGCTTATCGCGGTGTCGCTGCTCTACCAACGGTTCGTGTTCCGAAAGGAGCCAAAGTCATGAATGCCCGCGCCTCGACCTTGTTTTTCGCGCTGGCGGTGCTGGTCGCGCCGCCCACCCGCGCCGGCTTCACCGATGTTGACGAAGCGCGCAGCGGTTGGAAACTCCGCCGCAGTGTCACTGTCATCGCCGCGGGCCAGCCCGCTTCTTTTGCCGCGCTGCCGTTACCGCCGGAGGTCGCCGCCGCCGCGCAGCCGGACCTGCGCGACTTACGGCTCGTGGACACCGATGGCCGCGAGACGCCCTTCGTCGTGGACCGGAAGACCGATCGGAAGGCCGCGCGCCACTGGGACGGCGACCTCATGGATACGCACTCGGACAAGAAGCTCCGCACCGTCTGGACGGTGGACCTTCGTGAACCGCGGCGGTTCGACACCATCGAACTGCGGGTTGACGAGCGGGACTTCGCCAAGCGGTTCCGCGTCGAGGCGTCGGACGACGCGGTCGGCTGGCGCGAACTAGCGACCGACGCCGGCGTCTTTGACCGCCAGTGGAACTTCCGCATCCACCACACCGCCATCCGGCTGCCGTCGGCACAGACCGCGCGTTACCTGCGGCTCACCGCCGATGACCAGCGATCCGCGCCGATCACGGTCCACGGCGTCACGGCGCGCGCCGTTCGCGACGTGGCGGGCGAACGATGGAGCCGGCCCGCCGACATCGGGCCGCAAGCCGACGAGGGAACAACCCGCCGCTACCGGCTCGATCTGCCAGCGGGTTTGCCGGTCGAGAAAGTGGAGATTGGATCCGACGACATGGCGTTCTCGCGTCGTGTGGCGTTGGTCGAGGAGCGGCAAGTGAGCGGTCGGCAAACGCGAATCCAGCTCGGTAGCGGCAGCGTTTACCGGCTCAAGCTCGACGACGACGGGCTGAGCGGCGAGGAAATCTCATTCTCCGTAAGCGCCCCGCGTGGCGGCCGGTTGATGCTCGAAGTGGAGAACGGCGACAGCCCTCCGCTGCACAACCTGCGCGTGACCGTGAGCGGCGTTGCCTCGCGCGTGATCTTCCCCGTCGGCGCCGCGACAGCTTGGACGCTCTACTACGGCAACACCGCGACGCGCGCGCCGGTTTACGACCTGGAGATGCTCAAGGCGCAACTCGGCCTCAACCCGCGGTTCGTCGCCGCGGAGTTTGGCCCCGAAACGCCCAACTCCCGCTACCGGCCTGTGCCGCCGATGCAGTTTGTCGCGCCGCACGGCGCGCCGCTGGAGGCGCGGCAGTGGAAAATGGCGCGAGCGCTGACGTTGCCGCGAGTTGAGGATATCTATACCGTCACGCTCGCGGCAAACGATCTGTCGGTGCTACGACCCGACCTTGGCGACTTGCGCGTCATCGGCAGCGCAGGCCGGCAGATTCCATTCATCCTCGAAGCCAGCATCGCCGAGTCGGAAGTTGCGCTGCGCATCGAGCCGGACACGCGGCCCGAAAAGCGCGGCCAGCGCGGCGCGGCCAGCCGCTACCGGCTCACGGTCGCGGACGCGGACGGCAAACCGATGTTGCTGCCGCTGCAACAACTGCGGCTCAGCATCGCCGAATCCTTCTTCTCCCGTCCCGCCACGCTGACCGCGCCGTCGCGCGATCCGCGGCACGGCGATTCCGTGCTGTTCTCCGGACAACTGTCGAGACACGCCGGACAGCGCGGGCTGGTTTCGCTGACGTTGGATGGCCAACGCCACGACACGTTGTTTCTTCAGATTGAGGACGGCGATAATGCGCCTCTCACGCTGGAGAAAGCGCGCGCGACCGTCATGGTGCCGCGCGTCGTGTTCAAACTGAAGCCGGAAGAGGACAACTACCACCTGCTGCTCGGCAACGAGCAGGCGCAGCCGCCGCGTTACGACATCCAAGCTCTGCGCCGCGAAGTGCTTGCCTACTCCGCCGTGCCGGCGTCGCTGGGGCCGTTGGAGGCGAACGCCGCCTACCGGCGGTTCGCCGCCGACTACTTCAAGAGCGCGCCGCCGACGTTGCTGCTCTGGGGCGTGTTGCTGGTGGCGGTCGCGGGCTTGCTCGCGCTGACGGTGCGGTTGTTGAAGAAAACGCCGGTGTAGCCGGCATCACAACTCTTTCCTCGCGTCCCGGCCCGGAGGCTCTATGATTTGCTCATGGACGTCATCCAACGCAACGATACCAAACCCTTCATCACCAAGGACGGTTCTGAAATCCGCGAGTTGATGGCTTACCGCAACTCTTCCATCCGCAAGCTCAGCCTGGCCGAGGCCATCCTGCCGGCCGGCGCGACGACGCAGGAGCATTACCACGAGGAAACCGATGAAGTTTATTATATTCTTCAAGGCCGCGGTTCGATGCGCGTGGGCGGCATCGAGCGAGCCGTCGGCCCGCTCGACGCCATCGCCATCCCGGCAAACCAGCGCCACAACATCACGAACACGGGAAACGAGCCGCTGGTGTTCCTCTGCTGCTGCGCCCCCGCCTACGAGCACGACAAGACCGTGATGACGGCCTGATGGCTGCTCACCCGCCCAGCGACCGGAAGAAATCGGCCAGCGCGGCGCGATAGACTTTCTCGCTCGTCGCGAAGCCGTTGTTGTGGTCGCCGCGAATTTCCACCAGCTTCTTCGGCCCCGGTGCGGCGGCGAAGACCCGCTCCGCCTGGCTGAACGGCACAATCTCATCCTCGCGGCTGTGCAGGCTCAGCAACGGCACTTTCACCGAGCCGATCTTCGAGAGCGTGTCGTAGCGGATGCGGCAGATCAGATGCAGCGGCAGCCACGGATAAACCGCGCGCGCCATCTCCGGCACGCTGGCGAAACCACTCTCCAGCACCAACCCGCCGATGGGACGCTGGCGGGCGAGTTCGACGGCCACCGCACAACCGAGCGATTCGCCTTGCACGACGACCCACCCCGGCGCGGCCGATTTCTCCCGGCGCAGCCAGTCATAAGCAGCGAGCGCGTCATTGTAGGTGCCTTGCTCGGACGGCCAGCCCTCGCTGCAGCCGTAACCGCGGTAGTCGAAGATGAAGACGTTGACGCCGGCGTCGTGAAGGATGCTCAGTTTCTCAAGCCGGTGGCTGATATTACCGGCGTTGCCGTGGCAGAAGATGACGGTAAGTTTCGCACCGGGCTTCGGCACATACCAAGCGTCCAGTTTCACGCCGTCCGCCGCCGTGAGCGCCACGCTTTCAAACTTCAAACCGGCGTCCGCCGGCGAACTCTCGAGTCGGCCGAAAGGGATGAACACGCTCCGCCATTCGAACCAGCGCAAGAACAGCCAAAGCAGCGCCAGCAGGGCGATCCACTTGAGCACCTGGATTGTGAGATCGCGGGTCAACATAAGCCTGACAACCGGCGTGGCGCGTCGTTACTGGCCCGCCGCCAACGGAGGCGAGGGGTCATACCAGAGCGACTTCCAGTAGCGGCGCTCGATTTCGTAAACATCCAGCGGCGAGTCGGGTTTGGTGCTGGCGGGCAGGATGCCGTAGCGGATCATCTCGCGCACCCATTCCTCGCGCGGGCGGAAGCCGGGCATGTCGAAACGTTTGACCTCCTCCAGCCGTTTCTTGCCGCCTTCGATCATCGCCAACAGCGCGCGGTAGTCGGCATCGTCCTTGGCAGCAAAGACCGCGCCGCATGTGCCGTAGCCGCCGGCGGTTTTCGCCAGCGGCGCGAGCAACGCCAGCGATTTCTCCGGGCGGGTGAGGTTGAAGACGATGTGGCGGTTGTGCTTCAGGCGCGGGTCGTCCATGCTTGGCGTCCAGAAGCTCAGGCCGATCTCGTCGGAAAGCGTGCGCGGAACCCGCTTCATCTCGGCGCTGTGGCAGGAGGTGCAACGGTTGGCGAAGACCTTCTGTGCAGCGACGGTCGCGGGCCACTCCTGGTCGTTCTCCAGGACTTCCTTGTTCTGCTGGTAGCCGCCGATCATGCCGGTGCCGAGTGCGGCGTAGGTGCCGGGATAGGGCGCGCCGCAATCCAGCCAAAGCCGCACCATCAGCAGGTCGCGCGGCGACGCCTTCACGCCGTGATGACCGCCTTCGAGCTTCTTCATCAACTCGCTGCCGCCGCTGCCGAGCGAGCGTGGGGTGTAGTTGCTCCGGGCGAGGTTGCGGCCGTCGGCGATTTGTTTCCAGACGGTGAGCGTGTAAAAGCTGTGCGAGAACATCGGTCCGCGGTCGCCGGTGAGGATGATGCCGCCTTCGCGCTTGTCGTAGTCGTGGCATTTCACGCAGTTGCGGTCGAGCACCGGCTGGATGTCGCGCGGGAAATCGAGGATGTCGGGCACGCTGGCGAACGGCTCAATCTTGCTGGCGGCGCGCGCCACGGCGGATGGCCGGCGCGCCATGCAGACCTGTTGCGTCAGTGTGCGATGCTCGTGACAGCCGACACAGCCGAGCGTTTCGCCGGGCGCGACGGTGGTGAAGCTCTGCATCCGTTTCACGGCGCGATCCTTTTCGTCGAGCGCAACGAAGAGCAGGCTGCGCAGCGCCGGCGCCTCGAAGTAAGCCGAGCCGTCCGGTTCCACCGGCACGGTGCCGAGCACGCGCTCCAGCGTGAACGTGCCCGCGTAGCTCATCGGGTCCATGCCGCCGGTAAAGTTGACGGGCTTGGGCAGGCTCTCGACGATGAGGAGTTTCTTGATCTCGCCGGGCTGGATGCCGGAAACGTTGCGGCCGAAATAAACGTTGTCGAGCATGTAGCGGCCAACCGGTTGCG
>Ga0233425_10004412_pt1 | contig 23673 bp, 20 predicted proteins | sample Watercolumn_Towu_2_FD_181712 | JGI IMG/M metagenome (GOLD analysis project Ga0233425, IMG submission 181712) | Freshwater microbial communities from Lake Towuti, South Sulawesi, Indonesia - Watercolumn_Towuti2014_140_MG | ecosystem: Environmental > Aquatic > Freshwater > Lake | place... | reverse complement strand
TGGGCGATGGAGCAGGAAACGCTGGCGCTGTTCGAGAACGTCATCCGCGAGGATTCGCCGTTCACCGTGCTGCTCGACGCGGATTACACCTTCGTGAACGAGCGGCTCGCCCGGCACTACGGCATCGCCGGGGTGAAGGGGGATGCGTTCGTGCATGTGAGCCTCAAGGACCAGCCGCGGCGCGGCATCATGAGCCATGCGGGCATCCTGGCACTCAATTCCCATCCGACGCGGACGTCGCCGGTGCTGCGCGGCAAATGGGTGCTGGAGGCGATCCTGGGGACGCCGCCGCCTGCCCCGCCGGCCGGTGTTGCGGAGCTGGAGAAGGTGAAGTCGGACGGCACGCTGCGACAGCGACTTGAGATGCATCGGGCCAACGCGCAGTGCGCGTCGTGTCACGCCCGCATGGATGCGTTCGGTCTGGCGTTCGAGCATTTCGATGGCATCGGCGCCTGGCGCACCCAGGACGGCGGCGCCGCCATCGACGCGGCCGGCGAGTTACCCGAAGGAGGCAGGTTCCTGAACGCGGTCGAGCTTGCTCAAGTGCTGCGTCAGAAGCATGTCACTACCTTCCGCAACAACTTCGCCCAGCGCATGCTGATCTATGCCCTGGGCCGAACACTCGGCATGCACGATCGCTTGCCGCTGCGCAAGATGACGGACCGATTCGCAAGCGAGGGGGATCGCGTCTCAAGCCTGGTCCTCGCGATCGCCGGCAGCGACGTGTTCCGTCAGCGCCGCAACTTCGGCCGAATCGGTGTCGAGAAGCTCGCCGATGCGTTCCTCTTCGACATGACTGGCAATCCCGATCAGCAATCGGTGCTGGTGCTCAAGCAGAATCCGCACGCTCCCGCGTCGCCCGACAAGCAGACGACTTTTGAGCTGCACACGCTCCGACCCTTGCTCAATGCTTCGACGCCGAGCGGCGCCGCTGTGGTCGTGGGCAAGGCGATCGAAGGGGGCGAAGGGAGCAAGGTCTATCGCTATCCGCTCACCGCGCCGATCGACGAGCCGGTGTATCTGTCGTTTCTCAAGGGGATGATCGCGCAGAAGGAGTACAGCGACGACTTCCTCCGACCGATCGCGGCGATCGAAATGTCCGATGCCTCGCGCATCCTGGAAATTGCGCAGTCGTCGCACACGTGGAATGGTTCGCTGATCGGTCCCGGCAATATTCGGCCCGGCACACTGCTGGCCTTCGATTTCGACGTCGAACTGGTCGCCAAGCAGTACGACAGTGCCGACGTCTTCCTGGCGACGCCCGGCGGCGTGAACAGCTCGATGATTTCGAACGCGGGCCCCATCCCCGTCAAGGGTGAGGGGAAGCACCGCGTCACCCAGGTCGGCATTCGCAACCCGACGACGCATGACGCCTGGAACAGCATCCTCACGCTCGTGATTCACGCCCGTACGCAGACGGTGATCGGCAATGTGTCGCCCATCCACGTGGTTCGGCCGCAGCTGGGAGTGAGCGACGCGGAGCCCATCAAGTTCGCGCCGGTGGCGGTCAACACCGCCGCCGACTCTCCGGAACGCCGTGTATTCAACGCCCAGAAAACCACATTGACCGACCACGAGAACAAGGCCTGGCGTTCGGTGCTGTACGGCATGTGCCGGGTGAGCGGCGACCCCAACCGTGCCTACTTCATGTCGACCGACCACGTCGGCGCCGAACTGATCGGCGAGCATGCGGAGCGGTTCGAGATCGTCGGGAAGAACGCGATCGACAAGGGTCGAGCGCTCAAGCTGATGGGCGCCGACGGCAAGCCAGGCCTGGACGGGGGGCCGGAGCCGGAGAACGAGCCTTTCCAGGTTCGCTTCCGCGGCGCGCCGGCGGCGGGGTCCTATCGCGCGGTTGTGCGCGTGGTGACGCAGGCGGGGAACATCGGTAGGCCGTCGGACGGCGCCATGGGCGAGCCGACGGCCGGGTTCTACTTCGTGGACATTCCGGTAGAGGCGACGGTGCGGTAGCGCCGGAAGTGATAGACGCAATGGCTGGCGAGCCTTGAGGCTTGGCTGGGATGCGATGCCGCTTTTGAAATGGAGAACCAGATAATGATGAAGCCGCTTTCACGACGAACCTTCCTCCGTGGCGCCGGCGTTGCCGTGGGATTGCCGCTCCTGGACGCGATGTGGCCCGCGCTCGGTGGGTCCGCGGCGCCTGCCCCGGTCGTCAAGCGCGTCGCCTTTCTCTACGTGCCCAACGGTGTCGTCCTCGACGCCTGGAAGCCCACCGTCACGGGCGCCAACTACGCCTTGCCCTACAGCCTCGAAGCACTCGCGCCGATCAGGAACGAGGTGCTCGTGCTGTCCGGACTGTCGCAGATCCCCTACAGCACGCGCACCGGCGTCGGCCATGCCCTGCCGACGGCCGCCCTGCTCACGGGCACCGTGGCGAGCAAGGACAACATCCAGGCGGGCAAGTCCGTCGATCAGATCATCGCCGATCAGATCGGCCGCGATACCAAGCTCAAGTCGTTGGAGTTGTCGATCCAGGGCTCGAACGCGAACGGCCGTTGCGACGGCGAGTATAGTTGCGCCTACAGCACAATGATCTCATATCGCAATGCGACCTCGCCCAATCCGACCGATAACAACCCGCACAGCGTGTTTCGCCGGTTGTTCGGCGAGCCGGGCCAGATGGGCAGCGCCGCCCAGCAGTCGCGTCAGCAACTCCTGCGCAAGAGCGTGCTCGACTCAGTCCTCGACGATGCCCACCGTCTCAACCGCACCCTGGGCAAGGCCGACCAGCTGAAACTCGACGAATACCTGTACTCGGTGCGCGAGATTGAACGCCGTATCGCGCGCGTCGACGACGCGGTTGGCGCCGGCCAACGTCCGCAGATGGTGCTGCCCGCCCAGACGCCGCAGGACTTCGCCGAGCACGTGCGGCTCATGGGCGATTTGATGGTGCTGGCCTTCCAGACGGATGCGACGCGCGTGTGCACGTTTATGTTCTCCGTCGCCGCCGGCGGCCAGACGTATCCGATGCTCGGCATCCGCGAGGGGCATCACGAACTGTCGCACCATGGCGGCGACGAGGAGAAGCTCGCCAAGCTCCGCAAGATCGATCGCTACAACGTGTCGCTGTTCGCCTACATCGTGGAACGCATGAAGGCCATCCGTGAGGGGGAACGCACGCTGCTCGACAACTCGATCGTCTATTACGGCAGCAGCCTGGGCAACGGAAACTCGCACACGCCGTTCGACCTCCCCGTGCTGCTCGCCGGCCGCGGCGGCAATGCGCTCGCCACCGGTCGACACCTCTCCTTCCCCATGGATACGCCGCTCAACAATCTGTGGCTCACCGTCATGAACACGATGAACACCCCGACCGAACGCTTCGGCAACAGCACCGGCAGGCTGCCGATCGAGAATTGAGAAGCTTGCCCCACTTTGGGAGCCGTGGAGCAAGCACGACGCGGGAACAACAGTCGGGTTCACGTGGGGCATACGCCTCGATGCTCGCCAGAACGGTTCTGGTGGTAACACTCTCTGTCGGAGATTGCGATGATTTTCACCCGTTTCCTTATTACGACAATGGTGCTGGTTTTCCCGTCCGTCTCCATCCGCGCGGACGACAAGCTGCCGGCCGAGCCCGCGCCGATCATGTGCAAGAAAGGCGAACTGCTGCTCCAGGATTCGTTCACCGGCAAGCACGGCAAGGAATGGTTCCGCATCACGGGAACGTTCGACGTCATCAACGATCAGCTTCGGGGTGCCGAGAACCCGAAGGACAACCATCACTCGGAACTTTCGACTGGAGCAACCGGCACGCTGAAGTCGTCGGACGTGATCGTGCGTTTTTCCTTCAAGTTCGATGGCGCCAAGGGGCTGTCGGTGGGGCTGGAGAATCCGAAGGGCCACGTGGCCCGCGCCGGCGCGATGCCCGACGGCTTCGGGATCTCCCGGTTCGGCGGCAAGAAAGACGGTCTCAAGATGAAGCTCGAGCCCGGCACCTGGCACACCGTGCTGTGGGAAGTGCGTGGCGGCGAGATGGTCGCCCAGATCGACGATCAAGCGCCGCTTTACGTCGAGGATGATATGCTGAAGGTCGAGCGAACACGCCTGGTGCTGACGAACTACGGCCAATACGCCTGGTTCGACGAGATCGCCGTGTGGAAAGCCGAACCCGACGAACAATGGCCCACGCGCCGCGAGCGGATCAAGGCGGGCCAGGGAAAATAGCCGCTCCGCCTGGGTGCCGACGCGACACAGCGCGCATCTTGTGGGCGCCATGCTTCTGGAAGTGTGGATGCCCAAGGACGCCCCGGCCGGTTTGTACAAGGGTACGGTCAGCGTGACCAAAGGCGGGGCCGAGGTTGAGAAGCTTTCGCTGGAGCTGACAGTTCTCGACCTGACCCTGCCCGACCAGCCGACCTTCGCCTTCGACGAACCGCAGGGCGGACGAGGCCGCATCGACTTCGACTTCAAGTCCGGCATCGAGTTCGAGGGCCGCTCCCCCAGCCTGTACACGTTTTACGGCGACGACCTGCTCATGGTGGTCTACCCGGAGGGCGTGAAAGGACCAGGCGTGAAGAACCCGGACCTGCGTCAACCGCCGCCCCAGTTCGGCTCCGACGGCGATCGCAACATGTGGATCCTGCGGCGCGTGACCGAGGAGAAGAAGTGACAGACCCCGTCAAAACAGGCAGGAGTACAATGATGAAATGCAAAACCACGCGACGTTTCTGGATCCTTTTTTGCGGCGTGTGCCTGGCGATTCTCGGGGCGGACGCCCCAGCGTTTGCCGAGGACAAGGACAAAGCTGCCGCCGCCCCGACCGAAAAACTTCGAAAGCACCTCGGGCCTGTTGTCATCGACTACCTCGGTCGGATCACGAAGGGGGAAGCGTATCGCGTGGGCGAACTCGACCACACGAAGTTCGGCGAGACGGGCTGGATCGCGGGGCGAGTCGTCGCGGGAAAACCGGTCGTCGTCGACGAGAAGACGACGGCACGATTGGTCGCCGCGCTGCTCTCGGACGACACCTATTTCCGAGAGGATTCCCTCGGAACGAAAACGGCAGTGGGCTACCGCTTCTGGACGGACGACAAGGGGTGCGTCGAGGTCAGCTTTTGTCTCGTCAAGGGCGCCCTCAACATGACCGTCAAGGATGCAAAAGGAAACGTGGTCGTGAAGCGTGCCAAGGGTGGGCTCCGGGGTGACTTGACGAATCCGCTTCGAATGATCGCGCAGGAACTGTTCCCGGACGACAAAGAGGTCCAGAACGCGACCTGGGGCCAGAAGAAGAACACCAAGTAACGGATGCACGTGACTAAGGAGTAGTCGATCAACAACTTCCCGGTTTTGAATACAAGCCCGAAGCGCCAGCGAGTGCATTCCAGCAGCGAGAATGCACGCACTCGCTGGCGCGTCGGGCTTGTAGCGGGAAGTTACTGATCGACTATCCCTAAAATCTAGAAAGGCATGATCGCAATGGCGAACGCGCTTCGATGTGTCCTGACCCTCGCCCTCCTTGCACTCGCTGCGGGGCCTGGCGTCGCTGCGGACTTCCCGCCGGGTTGGCTTCCCGTGAATCGGCTCGACGAGAAACCGACGTGGCAAGAGTTCCGCAAGATCGACGACAAGATTCACCTGTATCTGCCGAAAGATGTGAAGACCGTGCGCGGGGTGTTCGCCTGTTTCGTCTTCCACAGCCAAGATCCACGTCAGTTGGCCGACTTGTGGGAGTTCGCACTGGTCACCGTGCCGTGGCCGTTCGAGTACGACCTCGGCCATAACGACAAGCGGAACGGTCGGTTCAATCTTGGGCATCCCGCGGGCGATATGGGCACCTTCCTGCGCTACCTGGAAGCAGCGGCGACGGAGACGAACCACCCGGAATTGACCACCGTCCCGATCGTCGGCTGGTTGATGCAGAACGGCCCGAAGCTCGGCGGCGATCTCTTCAAGCGAGCCCCGGAACGCGTACTTGCCTGGAGCGACGGATTCCCCAAGCCGGTCGCCGAGGCAGCGTACATGACGGCGAAGGTGCCGTTCGCCTACGCCTGGGAGTTCTCGCCGGCCGAGGAGAAGGAACGTCAAACGCTCCGAGAGGCGAAATTCGACATGTTGAAGGACAAGCCGACACCGCCGCCGAACTTCGCCTGCCGAGCCAACACGTATGGCTTCCCGCACGGCGTTTACTCGAAGTTCAGCTTTTTCGCTTTCTATCTCGATCGGTGCATTGCCCAACGGCTGCCGAAGGAACTCCCCGAGCCCGGCAAACCGGTCGTGCTGAAGCCGTGGGTGACGGAGGACGGCTGGGCTGGGGATTACAACGAGATCAGCAACTGGAACGCCATCGCCCCGGTCAAAGAGGCGAAGGGAATGGTGGACCCGCAATGGCTGCCCGACGAGTACGCGGCTTGGGCGTGGCGGTCGTATCACACGCACCGCCCGGAGGTCCGGCTGACCGCCCCGGTGGTGGAGTACCGGATGTCCGGCGACCGCAAGGACTGCGGGTTCGGTTTCGGCCCGCCGGTCGCGCCGGGTACGCCGCTGTCGTTCGCGGCCGAGGGCGATGGCGAGTTCGCGAAGGTCGAATTCCGCGACGGCAACAAGTTGTTGGGCGTCGTGGAGAAGGCACCGTGGAAGTTGGAGGGGGTGAAGCTCGACCGCGGGTTGCACGCCCTCATCGCGGTGGGCGTGAAGACCGACGGCACCCGCACGAGCAGCCGCCCGGCGTTGCTTATGGTGAAATGATCACTGAGAGTGGTTCAAGTTTCATGGCCTCACCGTGCACGACGCTGTGCGAACTTCGTTGGCTGGAACAGGAGACAAAGAAATGAACGCGCTGCTGCGGAATGTGCTCGCCGTGTCGCTGTGCCTGCTCGGTGTCGTGCCTCTGGCCGCCGCGGACCCCGCGCCGGCCTTCACGAAAGAAGCCCAGGGCGACTGGTACGTTCTCGCCGCCCACCAGAACAACAAGAACATCACGGTCGATAAGGGAACCGGGTCCAAGATCACCATCACGGCCGATGGCATCGTCTGGCCCAACCCGGAGAAGGCGGATGCACCGCTGCTGAGTGCGAAGTGTGTCCGTGCTCCGGCTTCGACCGATCCGAAGAAGCCGTCCGACCCTAACGAGCTAATCAGCACTGTGACCGGCAGCCTGTGCCCGAAACAGGACGCGAAGCTCGCAGCCCGCTGGAAGATCACGCCGGACAACGACGTTCTGCTGCTGCTTGTCGAGGTTGCCGAGTACAAGGGGAACCGCAACGGCACCTACAGCGGCGCCGCTCCGTCGGACGTGATTTTCATCTGTCAGCGGAAGCCGCTGCCTGCCGCCACGAATCCCGACCCGGCGGCCGACACGAAACGCTTTGTCGGCACCTGGGCCGTGCTCGGCGAACTTGACGACGCGAACTGTGCCCGCACCCGCCCGCAAGGGAACGTTGTCTTCACCGCGACCGAGTTCCTGAAGCGAGGTTCGTACAATGCCGACGCGAAGTCAGCCGGAGGGAAAGGCGGCTGGAAGCTGTTTGAACCGCAGGGCGGACGAGGCCGCATCGACTTCGACTTCAAGTCCGGCATCGAGTTCGTGGGCCGCTCCCCCAGCCTGTACACGTTTTACGGCGACGACCTGCTTATGGTTGTCTACCCGGAGGGCGAGAAGGGAGAGGCTTTGAAGAACCCGGAACTTCGCAAGCCGCCGACCCACTTCGGCTCCGACGGCGATCGCAACATGTGGATTCTCCGGCGAGTGATCGAGGAGAAGAAATGATGTTACCGAAGTTGCTACTCATCGCGCTCGCCGTGATGCTCCCGTACGCGGCCCGCGCGGCGGATGCCCCGTCGTGGCCGTGCTACCACGGGCCGAACGGCAACTTCAGCGCCACCGACTGCGGGCTGACGCTGGTCGATGACCTGAAGGACGCCCGGCTCCTTTGGAAGAGTCAGGAGCCAACGCCGCCCGGCGCGGCCCAGAGCCCACGTTACGGCGGGCACGGGTGGCACGGCATCTCGCTCAAGGACTTCAAGCCCATCAAGATCCCGCTCGCGGGCGGCGGCGAGGCCGTGTCCGGCGGCGGCATCCCGCTTCCCGGCGGCGGAGCGAGTAGTCTGCTCGTGGCCGACGGACGGGTGTTTGCCAGCTACTTCGTGCCGAGCGGCGGCGTGGTGGACGCGGCCGAGCAGCAGAAGCGCGACAAGGGGCCGGGCACCTGGACCCCGGACTACTGGAAGGTGTCGGCCGACGACGTGGTGCTGTGCATCGACGCCGCGACCGGCAAGACGCTGTGGAAGCAAGTGTTCAAGGACAAGGGGCTGAACTGGACGGACCACAAGAGCATCATCACCAACCACACCGGGGCCGTGTTCGGCGGGCGAGTCTACGCCATCGGCTCGACGTGCCGCGTGTACTGCCTCGACGCCGCCACCGGCAAGGCTGTCTGGGAAGCCGACCTCGGCGCGGAACACACGAAGCTCGAAGAGACCAAGAAGAAGGGGCTCGACGAAAAGAAGTCGTTCGGCGGGATCAACCGCGGACACTGCCACGGCTGCACGTTCGCCGCGGGCGTGTTGGTGTGTCCCGATTTCCAGGGCGGGCTGATCGGGTTCGACGGCGCGACTGGCAAGAAGCTGTGGCAGGTAGCGAAGTGCCTCGCCCACCACGCCACCCCGACCCGCTGGGTTCACACCGGCGGCGAGTCCGTGCTGTGCGGCAACGTCGAGGGCAAGGTCCGCTGTCTCGACCCGCTAACCGGCAACGATCGCTGGGTGGTCGACACCGGGCGGCAAGAAGCGTCGCTTTCCGTCGCGGGCGATGTGCTGCTCCTCAACACGAGCAAGGAGCCGATGGGGCCAGGCGACGAGAAGCTCCTCGGCCGCGCGAGCGGCTGGAAGATCACGCCTGACGGGGCCAAGAAGCTGTGGGAACACACGACTGAGGACAAGGTCGGGTTCGTCAGCCAAGGCATGAGCGGGTTGCCCGTGTGGAAAGACCGGGCGTTCATCCGCAACAAGTCGGGCACGACGATGCTCGACGTGACCACCGGGAAGGTGCTGGCCCGTTGCCCCGAGGCGAAGACCGACCAGGAGAGCCACGGATACTGCGCCGAAGGCCGCTTCTTCCACGAGCCGGACAGCCAGCATGGCAGCATCCACGACGTGCTCATGCTCGGCGCCGCGGGCGACACCTTCCAGCCGATGGGCAAGCCGTGGAACACCCCGCACTACGACGCGACCGGTTACGAGATGCCGATCAGTCACCCGGTCGTGGCCGGACGGCTGTACCTCCGCGGCGCCGACGGCGTCTACTGCTGGGATCTGAGTAAACCCACCCGATGAACCCCAAGGAGCCTCCCGCCATGTGCCGACTCTGCCTCGCTGTCCTCTTCGTTGTCGGTCTCGGTGCCCCCCTCCGGGCCGAACCGTCGAAGGACATCACCGCTCGCGTCGAGTACACGCTCAAGACCGCCCGCACACGCGACCCCGTTCTCGGCGGGGCGAGGGACAAGGTGTTCGTCAGCGTCTGGATTCCCGCCGGGGTCAAGACCGTTCGCGGGGGGATCTGCAACCCGTTCTCGAAGGGGGACGATGTCGGCAAGCACTGGCAAGCCGCCTGCCGGCACTGGCAGTTCGCCTACGTCCAGGTCGACTTCGACGCGGTGAAAAAGGAAGAGTTCACACTCCTCGCGACCGGGCTGACCGACTTGGCGAAAAAGACCGGGCACCCCGAACTGGAACACCTCCCGCTGTGCTTCACCGGCATGTCGCGCGGTGGGGGAATGAGCATGCAACTTGCCGAACTGATGCCGCAGCGCACCATCGCCTGCGCCCCGGTCTGCCTGGAGGTTGGCCCGGGTTCCGACGCCACGCGCCGTGTACCTGTGATGACCGTATTCGGTGAGAAGGACGGCTCGCAGATGAAGCTTTTGCTCGACAAACTCCCGGCGGAGCGGAAGCTCGGAGCCCGGTTTGGGATTGCGGTGCAGTGGAATCGCAACCACGAGTTCGCCCGGGCAAATAACCTCTCGTTCGTGTTTTTCGATGACGTCATCTCCCGCCGACTGCCCAATCCGCCGGTCGCCGACAAGCCCACTCCACTGGCCGATATTTCGCTCGAAGAAGGCTGGCTCGGCGACGTTGGCACCTGGGCCAAAGATGGGAAGATTCCAACCATCGCCGCTTGGAAGGATTTCAAGGGGGACCGTGATGCGGCGTGCTGGTTTCCGTCACAACGGAGCGCAGCCGTGTGGCAGGCATTCGTTGGGGCGAGCAAGGATGTGACCATCAACGAGCCGCCCGGTCTCGGCGATGGGCAGCCGTTCGTCCTCCACTCCGCGCGGAAGCCAGTCACCGTGAAACTTACGTTCCCCGATGGCGCGATGCCGGAGCGAGTCGAATTATGGGACGCCGACCAGCGGCTCGCTGAAAAGGCCGAAGCCCCGTGGACGTTCGAGGTTTCCCTGAAGCCAGGGATTCACGCGCTGACGGCGACCGTGGAAGGCGGCGGGCGACGCACCTCGCGCCCGCACACCATCGTCGTGGACGAGTAAAAGCCAGAAAGCTATCGTCGTCCGACGAAGAGTACTCGAACCCGAAAAGGTGCTGTGCCATAATGCGTTGGAACGAGTTGTCTCGGTGAGAGGAGTTACGAAGACCGTTGGTTCTGGCGTACTCCTTTACGTTTGCGAACCCAGAGTGACACGGCCGTTAGCTCTCTGGTCGGAAACGGCGATTGTTGAAGGTCGCGATTTATCCGCAGTCTGCGAAAGAGGTTGCTACGACGGCCGCATTGGATCGGCGCTCTCGGCTTTCCCTCCTAGAGCGCCGCGGGCGAGGGTTGCTTCCGTCCCGCCGAGAAATCGCCCACGAACTCTCACGCTCTCCGTTGAGAACCCCCTTGCTTGTTAGCACTCTGGTTGGGTTCGAGGGGCGAATGCAACCTAATGCGAACGGGCGTCGTCGCCTTCGCGCCGCCGCCGCAACGTGACCCATAATCGCCGTTGCTTGCGCCAGTCGAGCGTGGCGACGATGGGGCGTATGTCGGTTTCCTTCACTGCGTCGTGGCCGCACTCGGCGCTTGGCAGGAATAGGATTTGTTCCTGGAGGTCGGGGGCAAGAGTCAAGAGCGACATAATCTGCGTCATCCGCGCGGTGGTGATGTGGCCGAAGCGGGCGAGCTCCGATTGGTTGGCTACGACGCCGTCACGGACCAGCCTTTCGCAGCGAATTGCCAAGGCCATGAGGCGGGCGATGCGCGGCACTCGGCCCGTTGGCACTGCAGGGGCCGCGCCGTCGCGGAATTGCTTACGGCCGTGTTGCCGGCGGGCGAAGTGGAATTCGCGAGTGATGGTGAGTTGGCTAGTCATGCGGCGTCCTCCTGTCGGTTAGCGAACTCCTGGCTGAGCGCTTTGATGCCGCACGGGCGGAACGTGAGCGAGATTCTGCCGTTCTGGCCGTCGTATTCGACGCGTTCGACTAGCAGTTCCAGCACGCGAGTTTGTTCCCGTGGCGCAAGGGACTCCCATAGTTGGTCAAAGTCTGCCAGGGCCCGGGCGACGTCCGCGTCATCGACCAACTTGCCTTGGAGCGAGATCAAGTCGTTTTCGATTTCGGTCAGTCGCCGCTCGGCGCTGCGGATGCCTTCCTGAACTTCCGCCAGGCGCGAGACTCGCTCGACCTGACCCGTCATCGCCGCCGCTGCTTGTAGCCTGGCGTGGTCGTCTCGAAGTTGCCTCTGGAGGGCAGATCGTTCCTGTTCCAACCGGCCGATGCCGGCCTCCGATTGTTGGTGGACCTGTCGGACGGTCTCGGCGATGACCTCAGGATCGCGACCAATCAACTTAACTTGCTCGACAATGAACCGTTCGATTTCGCCGGCGGGAACGGAGGGCGAGGGGCACTGTGACCAGCCGCGCTGCTGTGCCTTGCCACAGACGTAATAGCGATAGCGGCGGCTTCCCTTGGCGGTGTAGGTGTGCGACATCGCGCAGCCGCACGGTCCGCAACGCAGCAGTCCCCGCAGCAAGGCGCCGTGTTTGTTCCGTACGGCCCGGCCGCCGGTGTGTCCGTTCCGCTTCAGGAGCGTCTGGGCTCGTCGAAACAACTCATCGGGCACGATTGCCTCCTGCTCGCCCTGATGTACCTCGTCCTTGTACTTGAGCTGGCCGACGTAAGTGACATTGGTGAGGAGAGCGTACAAGCTGTTCTTGGTGAAGAGCCGCCCACCGCGCTGAGCTCCTTTCTTGGTCGTCCAGCGCTTTGTCGTCCAGCCACGCCGATTGAGCTCTGTCACCGCGGGCAATAGCGACTGGTATTCGAGATACATCTCGAAGATCTGCCGCACTCGCTCCGCCTCGACCTTGTCGACGATGAGCTTCGTCTCCTTCACGATGTAGCCCAGGAGCGGCATGCCGCCGGACCATTTGCCCTTGCGGCGCGAGGCGGCGATCTTGTCGCGGACCCGCTCGCTGATCATTTCCCGCTCGAATTGGGCGAAAGAGAGCAGAACATTGAGCACGAGGCGACCCATCGACGTGGCCGTGTTGAACTGCTGCGTGACGCTGACGAACGAAATGCCATGCTTCTCGAACGTTTCCATCATCCGGGCGAAATCGAGCAAGCTGCGGCTGAGCCGATCGACCTTGTAGACGACCACACAATCGATTTTGCCAGCCTCGATGTCGGCCAAGAGGCGCTTTAGCGCTGGCCGATCCATGTTGCCGCCGGTGAAGCCGCCGTCATCGTAGTGCTCCGGCAGGCAGTGCCAGCCTTCGTGCCGCTGGCTGGCGACGAACGACTCGCCCGACTCGCGCTGGGCGTCGAGTGAGTTGAATTCTTGTTCCAGTCCTTCGTCCGTGCTCTTGCGAGTGTAGACGGCGCACCGCACCGTGGGCGTTGCTGTTGGTTTGTTGCGGCGCGTCATGAGTCGCTCCCTTCAGTCCGCAGGTTGAAGAATTTGAAACCATTCCAGTGCGAGCCAGTAACCTTCTTGGCTACCGCGCTCAGTGATTTGTAGAGTTCGCCCTCGAACTCGAAACCGCTGGCGACGACCTTGACCTGGATCAGCTGGCCCTTGTACTGGCGCGTGATCAGCGTGCCTGGGAGTGGAACGCGCGAACCACCTTCGATATGGCACTGGGATGTTGCCGTGCGCGCCGCCGAGTCAGGGGACGGCCTGGGTTCGCGCGGAGCGGTGACACGGAGATCGGAGGTATTGGCGAGCTCGTCGGCCCGCTGGCGGGCACGCTCGGAGAGGCCACCACCTGCCTGGGACTGCATCCGCCAAATGATCCTTCGGACGAGCCACTTGCGGTTGCGGGCCCGCGTCGTCTCCTGAAAGAGTGTCGCGTACCGCTCACGCAGTTCGCCCACGGACATTCGCTCCAGCGCGGCGACCGCTTTTCCAACGTTCAACATGTGCATAGCTCCTCGTATTGATACTCTCGAAACCGCTATTCCTCGGTCGGCAAGGACTGGCCCCGCAAGGTCAATACGGCCGTGATGCATCGGGTGGGCCTGGTGTCGCAGCTCGGCGAGAAGTTCGCCTCCGGCGAGGGCATCCAGGACGCGCTGCACCTCACGCCGGCGATGCTGTTCCAGACCGACGAAATCGACGGCCTATTGCAGTCGATCAACAAGGCCCAGGACGCCCGGCACGAGAACATCATGGGCACACTGCTCACGATGTACTCCGCCGCCAACAGCATCTACCCGATGCGGCGAAAGGCCGGCAAGGAACCGCCAGGCGTCATCGACCAACCCTGCCTGGTCGTTTACGGCACCGCGATTCCCACGCACTACTACCAAGCGCTTTCCGAGCGGATGCTGACCAACGGCTTCTTCGCCCGGATGTTGATCGTCGAGAGCGGATCTCGCAGCGAGGGCCAGGAGCCGGGGATCATCGATCCGCCCGGCCGTATCATCGACACGGCCCGCTGGTGGTCCGAGTTCAGTCCCGGCACCGGCAACCTGGAACACTGGCATCCGCAACCCAGAATCGTGGAGGCCGACGACGAGGCCCGCTCGCTGCTCGCCGATGCCCGCAGGACGTCGGAAACGGAATATGCCGCCGCCGAGGCGCGCGGCGAACCGCGAATGGTACGACCGCATCTCACGCGTTTGCACTTATCAGCCGATCACGCGGCATCGCCACCAGATCGTTTTCGTACCGGACTACAACGACGCGCCGATGGACGACCACCAGTGGTCGGTCGTGCTGCTCGACCACGAGCCGCCGCCACGGCGCGGCGTCGACGCGCTGCGGCTCAAGGATCGCAGCCAATTGATCATCGGGCACGACTCCGAGCACCCAGACTACGGTTACGGTCCCGTTTTCGACACGTTCAAGTATCGCTTCACGCTTTCCAGCGTCTTTCCCTGGACGACGGTCGTCAGCGAAACCGACCCGCTGGACTGGATCGCGGATGCACTTCGGCCCCTGTGGTGATCCCATGAAACTCGCCGCTCTATGCTGCACGTATCTTCGTCCCGAGGGACTCGGCCAGTTGATCGAGTGCTTCTTGCGGCAAGACTACCCGCGGGAACTTCGGGAACTGGTGATCCTCGATGACGCCGACCAGTATGAAAACCAAGCTGGCGACGGCTGGCGACTGGTGTCGATTCCGAGCCGGTTCCGCTCATTGGGTGAAAAGCGAAATGCGTGCGCGGCGCTGGCGTCGCCCGACGTCGAGGGTTTTCTGGTCGCGGACGATGACGACATCTATTTCCCGCACTGGTTCCGGACACAGGCCGAAGCACTCAAACGTGCGGACTGGTCGCATCCTGGTCTGGTGCTGGTGGAACATGGCGACGGACTGCGGGAGTGCGACACTGGAGGCCTTTACCACGGCGGCTGGGCCTTTCGCCGTGATGCGTTCTATCGGGTTCGTGGCTACGGTCCCTACAACAACGGCGAGGACCAGGAACTGGCCGAACGCCTCATCGCTGCGGGCGCGACTCAATGCGATCCGTGCGAGTTCGCCCCGCCGTTCTACATCTATCGTTACGACAACGGCAGCTACCACCTGAGCTACATGGACGACCACGGCTATCGTGAACTGCGCGCTCGCGACATACCTGGCAAGGCGACGATTCCGATCCATTGGTCGCGCCAGTGGGAGAAGCTGCCCGTGCTGCGGCGCTACTCGTTCGCGCCGTACGTCAATCCGAAGAACGACAAACTGCCCGTGGAACTCATCGGCCCGGTTGACGCTCCCGGCGGCAACGGTCCGTCCAATGGCATGTACGCGCTGCAGAAAGAACTGCGGCGGCGGATCGCCGACGGGCTCGACTGGCTCTCGATCAAATCGTTGCCGGCGAGCAAGGGCGCGCTGCCCTGGTTCTGGCACTGGGATGACCGTCGCTACGCGATGTGGTGGAACGCGGAAGGCCAGCCCTTCGTGCAGGGGCCGAACATGCTGTTCACGTATTCGGGATCGCCCCGCATCGACCGCGAGGAGTGCACCCTGCTCGACGCCGACAACTGCCGTGCGATGTTCTGCCACAGCGAGTGGTATCGCGACCTGATCGCCAAACACCGGGGGCCGGCCAACGAGTCGCCGATCATCCTTTGGCCCTACCCCATCGATCCCTGGCCGGGCGAACCGCTGCCCGACGAGTACGACCTCTTGATCTACGGGAAGAACGGACATCGGCCGCAGTTGCTCGAACACCTCGCCGAGGTCTTTCCACGGCACATCCAGATTCACTACGGCCGCTACCGCCGCGAGGAACTGTTCGAGGCCGCCCGCCGCTCGCGGGCCTGCGCCTATCTGGCCGATGATGACCACGGTCCCCTCGCGCTCCAGGAGATTCTGTTGGCAGGTTGTCCGACTGTGGGAGTGAGAACGGGGGCGTCATTCGTTCGCGATGGCGCGACCGGCATGGTTGTCGACCGACTTCCTCCAGGCCGACAGCGTGTGGAAACGGACAAAGACGAGAAGGCGCTAGCGGTCTACCTGACGGCCATTGGGCAAGCACAGGGGCTAGATCGGATGGTCGTTCGAAACGAAGCTGTCGTTGACTTTGACACCACCCGAGTCGTGGATTCCCTAGTCAAAGCACTCGATGCGGCGCGCCCGATGCCGGAATCGTGTGCATTGGTCAGGATCGTGAGGAATGGCTGTCAGCGGGGTTCTGAATCGTAGCCAACTGGTCGGACGGGGAAGTTACCATGCGAAGCGGCGATTGTTGGCGGCGCGCGATCGAGTTGCGCCAGGAGCGTGGTAGCCTGAATCAACGATGGGTCCTCCTCCAGGGACCGCCGAAAGTGGTCGCGTGCCAGGTCGGTCTTTCCTTGCCGCATCAGAACTACACCGAGATTGCTGTAAGCGGCCGCAGGTCCGGAAATTTCCGAAAACGCAGCGAAGCTTTCTGGTAGCCTTCCTTGCATCGCCAGGGAGATGCCGAGATTGTTTCTTGCTCGAGCATGCGCCGGCTGGCGTTGCAACGCTCGGCGAAAGCAGACTTCGGCTTCCGCGTGTCGTGAACGGCGCAGGTGGTACATGCCGACGTCGTTCTGCAGATCCGCATCATCGGGTGTTCGAGCCAGCGCCTGCTCGTAAGCGGTCTGGGCTTGTGATTCGTCACCTTTTTGGTCGTAGAGCATGGCCAGTTGACGACCGAGATGATCCATTCCCGGGTTTAGTGTGCGCGCTTGCTCGTAAAGCCGTATCGCCTCGTCGATCTTACCTTGACACTCCGCCGAATGGCCCGCCTGTTCCATCAGTTGAGCCTGATGTGCCGCAAGCCTAGCACCGTCGACGGCGGGCGACTTGCTCCATGGCAAAGAAGCGCGCTCGTTGAACGACGCGCAGCCAACACACGTGAGAAGGCCAATGACAAGCACGATTGTTGTCTTCGCGCTCGCAAGCTGGAAGCTCACGCCACGCGGGCGATTTCGAGTCAGCGTCATTAGAAGAACCCTCCTCCTCCGAATCCGCCGCCAAATCCACCTCCGCCGCCACCGAAGCCGCCTCCGCCAAATCCACCGCCGGCGCCACCGAATCCACCGCCACCGCCTCCCTGGTTCCCAACACCACGACCTCCGATGAAGCCGTTGGAAACGCGCGGTGACTCGAAACCGTACAGGGGCTCGGCCTCCGAGCGTCCGACAACCACGGGATAATCCGCCCAGGCGTCATCGTACTGGGCGAGGTGTGAAGTCATTGCCGCGACTCGCAATTGGTCGCGCTGGGCATCCCCGCTCGCTTCGATCACGATCGGCGAAAGTGCATGCGGCAAGCGAGTCAGCAACCGATCGACGTGTCGCTCGCCAAACGGACTAAGCTGATCGGATTCGCCGAGCCATTCATACTGGTAGAAGACAAGATAGTCTTCGTCGGCGCGCGACTCCTGGGACTGCTGCCATTGGTTGTTGTAGGTTCCGGGTGGGGCCGGGACCGCACCATGTGGAATATCTGCGCAGTGGTCTCCCCGCCAGCCGCAATGCTGGCATCCGCCGATGAGGATCAGCACGGATGCCGGCCCAACGCGTTGAAGCAACCGATGTAGAAACCGTAGTTGTTGCATGGCAGGGCTTTCCTCAATCTCGGACTCGGATTGGCGCAGCCGGCGCGGAAACAATTTTCGGGCTTCTCGGTTGAGGAGCAGTGGTTCCCTCAGGCGTCGCGCCGTAGCAATAACCGCTGGGCCCGATGATGTACTGGTCCTCGCAGCATCGTTCAAACCGCCGAATTCTCGCCATGTCGGTGCGAACGGGACTGCGGAAGTCCTGCATCCGGCGGCTCTCCATGCGGTTGCCAAGATAGAACTCGTGATCGGTCGGTTCGTACAGGTCTGATCCAGGCAGCGGCGGGCGATCGCATTTCTCCAGCGGATGAGCCAACTCGGGCGTGACCAGCACCACCAACTCCTGCTCCGTGGCCGAATTGTTCTTGTTCGTAAACAGAGTTCCGACCACCGGGAGATCGCCGAGAAATGGAACACGTTGTGCGTTACCGACGAGCGTGGTTTGCATCAGTCCTGCCATGGCAAGCGTTTGACCGTCCCGCAGCTCAACGGTTGTGAAGAAGTCGCGAGTCCGTGTGCCGGGAACGTTCGTCCCGGCGATGTCTGCGCTTTCTTCGTCGTCCCGCGCGCTCACCTGCCCACGTACACGAAGGCGGATTCGGTCGCGGTCAACGATATACGGAATGAACTGGACATCGACGCCGACGAACTGCTGGCTGACGCTTTGGCCAACGCCGCCGAAAGCGGTCTGCGCATTGGGAACTGGAAAGGTGTCGCCTGCGCGGAACGAAGCGACCTGGCCGTTGATCGCCGTCAGATTCGGCTCGGCCAGCGTGCGCGCGAAGCCGAGATCGCGCAGCGCGTTTAACGCCAGGCGAAAGTCCGGAGTATTGACCGCCAGGTTGCCGCCGGATGCTGCATTGAATCCGTTTGGCAGCAGCAGAGAGACGAAGCTAACGTCGCCGCTGCCACCAATCTCGATGTTCGTGCCGATTGAACGCAGCGCGCTGCGGTTCACTTCGGCCAGCGTCACGTGTAGCGTCACTTGCTGTTCACCGGGAATGGTGAGCAGGTTGATGATCCCGGACTGGGCGAGGGCGGTTGAATCCATCACCGATCGCCGAAGGGCGGCGTCTTCTTCCATTGCGAATTGGTCTTGATCGATAAAGACGTTCGTCGAGCGCGTTTCGGGGTCGCGATTACGTCCACCTTGTTGCGATCTGCGCGTTTGGGCGAGAATCGTCAGAATCTGGCCAGCTTCGATCGAGTCCTTGGCCTGTCCGCGAACTACGAGTCTGTCTCGCACAATCGAAAGCTGCACATGGCTGTCGGGGAATAGTTCGGCGACTTGCCGCTCGAGGTCGGCAAGCGTCGTACGGAACTGTGGGTCCTCGAAAACCCGCACGCGAAAACTGAGTACGCGTTTGCCGGTATCGGTCGTCGGATCGGCGAACCAGATCGCCAACACAGTAGTTCCGGGTTGCAGCCCGACGACGGCCACTTCCGAATCGGAGATGATGTCCCACCGGACAATGCTCTCGTCAGCGAGGTAAAGCCGCACTTGCGGCTTGGTCGCCCATTCGGCGAACGTCAGGATTCTTGGATGTCCGACGACGAGACTCAATTCCTGTTGCGGGTCAATGATTTTGGGGATAAACCGATCCTGCTGCCGCTTGGCTTCGGGCGTGACCGGGCGCGGCAGTATTTCCTCGGGAAGGCGATGCTGATAGGGAAGCGGAAAGTCGTCCTGCGATCGTGGTACAGGATTCTGTCCTGCGGGACGCACCGGCTGAATGGGGGACTCGGCAGCTTCGTTGGCAACGGGTGGGAGCGGATTCGCCTGGCTGCTGCGCAGCGGCTCGGACCAGCGACCGTAGCTTTCGGCACGCAGAGGCGTACCGTTACTGCCTGGAGTTGGTGACTGAGGGAATGCAAGGCTGCCGATTGCGATTGGCGATAGCAGCGCCAGCAGCGCCGCCATCGCGACGCGAGGCCGCGCATGCCCTTGTGTTAACCTGTGTCCTCCCATCGACTTCCCTCGCACACGAATTGCGGGAAGGGCGACGCAGTTGCGTACCGCCCACGTGCGAGGCCCAACCAGTAACGGATGTATCGGTCTTGACGATCGTGCCGGATGAGCCGATTTTGTCAATTCTCGAAACCAATCGAACTTCAGCCTGGGAAGTTTCGTATATCCCGTTGACGAGCCTCTCGGCGACGTCAATAATGCTGCGATCTGGTCGGACCGCACTATACAATCTTGGTTCAAGCTGCGTCCGGCCATGCACTTTTCCGCTCGAAAGATCACCGCCGCTACTCTTGCCGCCCTGCTGGCGGCACTGGCGTGTTTCGAGCATGCTCTGCACGACGTTTCGCATTCCCATTCGGGCAATGGATGTTGCCGGTCCGGCAAGCTGAAAGCTTGCTCCACGGGCCAATGCTGCTCACACGGATCGCACTCGCATGGCGCGATGGACACGTCGTCCGAAGGCGAACCGCCGACAAAGCACGATCCCGAGAATTGTGCCGTCTGCCGGTTTCTCGCACTTCCGCAACTGTTCGAGCCGCCGCAGGAATTGTGTTCCGCCGCGCAACTTGTCTGGGGGCACATCGCGGAGCCCCCTCGCTCTTTGGCCACGCGCATCGTCAGGTTCGCGCCGATCCGTGGTCCGCCGCTGCGCTAACTCGGTCTCGCACGTCATGTCCGCCTCAGCAGTGATGGTTTGCTGCGCGAGGAGTTCTCTGTGGCATGTGGCACGGCAGTTCGCGCACCGGCAACAGAAAGCTCGATCAACGTGAAGCCAGTTCGTATCAATCTTGACGCGCTCGGCGTGTGCGCATCGACGCTCTGCATGTTCCATTGTTTGATGTTTTCGCTTCTGCTGGCGGCGCTGCCGTTGTGGAAGCTGCCGTTAGGCGATGGCGACTCGGTTACGGCGGCGACCGTTGTGGACACGTCGCCGGCAGTCGATCTGAGCCGCGCGCACGTCGCCGCTTTTTGCGTAGATCGAGACTGCCGCGTTCAGGCGGCGTCAGCAAGGTCCGTCGTCAAAGGCGACGATGCGTGCGCGGTTTGCTGTACGACGCCGACCGACTTCTGGAATCACGTCGGCCTGTTGGCCGCGGTCGCGCCGTTGGGCATCGTTGCCTGGGGCGCGGGGTATCGTCACCATCGGCGGATCGGTGTCCTTGCTCTCGGACTGCTGGGTGTTCTGCTGCTGTGCGGAGCGTTGTTGTTCGGCCATCACTTACTGGGCGGTCGCGGCGAGCAGGTCATGACCGTGGTGGGCAGTATCTGCATGGTGACCGCTCATCTGTGGAATCGCCGGCAATGTCGCTGCTGCCTTTAACCAATGGAGGTTTGTCATGAGTCCGATATTTCGTGTGTCTTGGTTGGGGTTGGTGGCGATCACTTGTGTTTCCGTCGTGGGATGCGGCGATGCGCAGACTGCGGCTTCCAACCCGCAGTCCAAGCAACATGATCACGAACATGCGTCCCATGGTGACGAACACGAACACGCTCATCCCCAAATGTTTGCCGAGACGCTGACGAAAGTCGACGAGCTTCGCACGAAAATCAAGACCGCCTTCGCCGCCGGCAAGCTGGACGAGGCGGATGGCCCCGTTCACGAGATCGGGCACTTGCTGGAAGACTCGCCTGTGTTGGCGGCCAAAGAGTCGCTTTCCGAAGCCGATCAGCAGCGGATTAAACAATCGGTCGATTCGTTGATGGAGTGTTTCGGCGCGCTCGACGAGCGCGTCCACGGTGGCGACAGCGCGGGCAAGTCGTTTGAGGAAGTCGCGGCACGGATCGATTCCGCGCTCGCCGAATTGAAATCGATCGGAAAGGAAATGTCGCCATGAACATCTTCTTGTGGGGCAAGCTTCCAGCTTGTCATGTCCATTCGTTGGTATCGCTGGCAACTGTGCTGTTGTTTGTCGGCTGTTCCACGGAAGACCCGCAACTGGCCATGTTGTGGCATCGGTTGATACTGGCCGCCGAACCGGAATCGGTGACAACGATCGGCGCGGCGAAGGCGGCGCAGGCTCCGTATGCGGCGGTGCAGTTCGTTGACTCGTCCGGCGAGCCGTTGGCAGTCGACGCCCGCAAGCTGTTTGGCATTCAGGTCGGCGACACGGTCGTGATTCGCGGACAAGGCGAAGTGCTTGCCGACTTGGACATGTTTCAAGTCACCGCGGACGGTATCTACGTGCGGCGAACTGGAGGTGGCCCATGAAACATCGTGGCGTAGGGTTCCAGCTTGCGAAGCGTTTTTCATCGCGACTGGCAAGCAAGATGCTTGCACCACTGGTCGCGATCGGCAACCACGACTTCTGCCCGTGGGCGAATCGCTACGTGAATTGGCTGAAGCAGCCGATTGGCTGGTTCGTTGTGGGAGCAACAGTGGCTGCGTTGACGGCGGTATTTTTGGAGCCGCAAGTGTGGATCATCTTCGGGTCGCTCGTGGCGGTGATGCTGGTGGGTGTGGCGTGGCCGTGGGTGGCGATGCGCGGCACGTCGGCCAAGATCGCGTTCGATCGCGGTCGCTGCCGCGAGGGCGAACGAGTGCAAGTGCGGCTGTCGCTGCACAACCGCTGGCCGTGGCCGCTGTGGGGGCTGTCGGTCGAAAACGGTTTCTTTTTGGAACCAACCGAATCGGGAGAGCGCCCGGTCGCGGCGTTGGCTCGAGTCCACGGATGGAGCCGATCGGAATTTGTCTTTGAGTTTCGCCCCGAAGCACGCAGTGTTTACCCTCATAGCGTGCCCGAACTGGCGACGGGATTCCCGTTCGGCATCTGGCGAGCGTCACAGGAGATATCCGTGCAGCGCGAATTGCTGGTCTGGCCGCGAACGACGCTGCTCACCTCGATTCCGTCCCTGGGCGGCGACATCGCCGACGTGATCGGCATGCTGTTTGACCGGCCGGGCAATGAAGGGGACGTCATCGGAGTCCGACCATTTCGGCATGGCGACCGGCTCCGCAGCATCCACTGGGCACAAACGGCGCGGCGCGATGCTCTGGTCGTGACCGAACGGCAAGCGGCCGCTCGCCGTTTGGTGGTGATTGCGGTGGACGTTTCCGCCTTCTCAAACGACGGTTCCGCGAATGGGCACAAGCGACAACAGCTTGAAACAGCGATCCGTGTGGCGGCCAGTCTCGCACAGGAATTTCACGCGCATCATGCCCAAGTGCGATTCGTCATGGGCGATGTGAATTTGCTGCTGTCGCCGGACGCGCCGGGTCTGCGGCAATTACTCGACGCGTTGGCGCGATTCCACGCCCACCACGATTCGGCGCGGCAGCCAAGCAACTTCGGCCGCAGTGTGTTCACCGTGGTCGTGACGTCCCGCCAGTGCTGGCCGGAGTGGGAAAGCGGCGCCGGGACGAGAGGTCGGCTCCGGGTGGTGCTCATCGGCGGCGCGGAAGACGCGTCGCCTGTTCGCGGTCGAAATGTTTGGATCGCACTCGACAGCCACTCCGATTGCCCAACGCGACTTCGTCAACAATGGGAGCGTGTCTGTCATGACCTGGCGTAAGCTTCCCTCTTGCGAAGGCAAGGCCAACCACACGAACGGCAAGCAGGCTGCTTGTCCCAAGGCGCATCTCGACCTACTGTTGCTCGTCTTGACTGCGGGCGCGGCATTGACCGTGGTGCGGGCCAACGCGGCGTGGAACCCAACGCCGATGGCGATTCGCGGGACCGGTGAATTGCTCATCGCGATGGCCGTCGCGATGGTCTTGCGTCGCCGGGCCAGAACGGTTCCGCAGGCGCGATGCCGCGCGACGATCGCCGTCTTGGCGGCAATCGCGTATCCGTTAGCCGCCGAGTTCGCGTTGCGATCGTTCGCGGAAGGGAGTGAGCCGTTCGAAATGCTGCTGTTGATCGGGTTGAAGTTGTCCGCCGTCGTGCTGGCCGTCTTCTCCCACGTAGCGCGGCTGGGCGGCGCGGCGGTGTTGTTGAGCAGCTTCTTGCTGCTCTTCGCCATGACCATGTCCAACGCTCGGCTGCCGCTGCTACTGGCCGTCATCTACGGCATGATCGGTTTGTGGTGGCTGATGGGCGCATATTGGGACCGGCTGGCCGGGGCCTTTGCGGCTTCCAAAATCGAGCCGCGGATACCGGTGCGGGTTTCGGTGATTGGGGGCACGGGAATCGTTCTGTTGCTGCTGGCGACGCTTATCAGCATGACGGACATTTCGGCGGTGGCCTTGCACGGATTCATGCCGACATCCGGGGGCACGCGGT
>Ga0233425_10004410_pt1 | contig 23685 bp, 25 predicted proteins | sample Watercolumn_Towu_2_FD_181712 | JGI IMG/M metagenome (GOLD analysis project Ga0233425, IMG submission 181712) | Freshwater microbial communities from Lake Towuti, South Sulawesi, Indonesia - Watercolumn_Towuti2014_140_MG | ecosystem: Environmental > Aquatic > Freshwater > Lake | place... | reverse complement strand
CTGTCGACGCTGCGCAACCAAGCCATCGACAAAATCAAGCTGCCCCACCCGACGCTTCGGCATGATCATCCTCCCGCACTGCGCCAAGGAGTGAATCACGCCACCCGATTCGTGCAAAGGTCTCCAGCATGAGGGCGAGGATGATTGTCTTTCACCCGATCGCCCTGACTTGGCTTGCGCCTTGGCCTTGAATTTAGCCTCAAGGCGATCGAAGACCGCCAGGAACTCTTTCATCGACCAATAACAATTATCAAGCAGGACAGCTGCCGAATCGAATAGAATCTCGCCGTCAATCGGACCGATCGCGCGCAACGCCATCGCCGCGCCTGACGGGCTTCGCCACGCGCGCCCGGAGGCGTGACTCTTGCTGCTTCGTCGCCAATCGCCGCGTGACCCATTTATCCTTGGCGCGGACACGCGCGGGCAAAGAGGCGGCATGACAGGCTCCTTTCATCTTGAATCCTATCGCGAGGCGCTGGTCTTTCTCGCCACGGCGGGGATCGTCGTCCCGCTTTTTCATCGCATTAAGGTTTCACCGGTGCTGGGCTTTCTCGTCGCCGGCGCCGCGCTCGGGCCTTTTGGCCTCGGCCGCTTGGCGCGGGACCATGAATGGGCGCGCAACTTCACCATCACCAATGTCGAGGGCGTCTCCAATCTCGCCGAATTCGGGTTGGTCTTCCTGCTGTTCATGATCGGCCTCGAACTGTCCTGGGAGCGTCTTGCGCGCATGCGCCGGCTGGTCTTCGGACTAGGGCTCGCGCAGGTCGTCGTCTGCGCAAGCGTGCTCGCGGTCGTGGGCTACTATTATTTTCGCGTCGAACTTGGCCCGTCGTTGTTGATGGGCCTAGCGCTTGCGATGTCGTCAACGGCTGTGGTCTTGCCGGTGCTCGCCGAGGCGCGGCGCTTAAACAAGACATCCGGACGCGTCGCGTTCTCAGTGCTGCTGCTTCAGGATCTCGCCGTGGCGCCGGCGCTGTTTCTCGTCTCGGCGCTCGCCGAAGCCAAGAACGGCTTCACGGCCGAGCAAGCGGTGTGGGCTTTTGCGCGCGCCTTCGTCGCGATGGGCGCGCTGATCTTCATTGGAAGGCTGCTGCTGCGTCCGCTGTTTCGGCTGGTCGCAGCCGTGCAGTTGACCGAGCTTTTCATGGCCGCCTGCCTTCTCGTCGTCATCGGCGAGGCGGCGCTTTCCGCTGCCGCTGGATTTTCCATGGGGCTAGGGGCCTTCATCGCCGGGCTGCTCCTCGCGGAGACGGAATTCCGGCGCGAGGTCGAGGTGACCATCGAGCCGTTCAAAGGCCTGTTGCTCGGCCTCTTCTTCGTCTCCGTCGGCGCCGGGCTCGACATTGGCGCCGTCGCCGCCGACCCTTTGCCCATCTTCGTTTACGCCGCGGGGCTGATGGCGGTTAAGGGGGCGATCATCTACGGTCTGGCGCGTCTTTTCGATATCGGATGGCGGCCCGCCGCGGAGGCGGCGCTGCTGCTTGCGCCGGGCGGCGAATTCGCCTTCGCGCTGCTGACCTCGGCGATGGCGGTCGGCGTGCTGCCGGGACACAACGGCGCCGACGCCATGATCATCGTCACGATCAGCATCTTCGTCATTCCGTTGCTTGGCCGCATCGGCGCGGCGCTCGCCCCGCCCGCAGTCGAGTCGGAAGACGAACAGCTTTACGCCGATCTCGCGCCGGCGGCTGAAATCGCCGAGGGTCGCGTCGTGATCGTCGGCTTCGGCCGGATCGGCGGGCTTGTCGGCGAGATGCTGAAACGACACGACATTCCGTTCGTCGCCGTCGAAAGCGTCGTGTCGATCGTGACCGAGGCGCGCGAGGAAGGCGTCGAAATCTACTGGGGCAACGCGACCCGACGCGAATTCCTGATGCGTTGCGGACTGGCGCAAGCGCGCGCGCTCGTGGTCACAGTCGAAAATGTCCGAGCCGCCGAGGAAATCGTCCGTCTGGCGCATGAAATCCGCAGCGATCTCACCATCGTCGCCCGCGCGCGCGACGCCCGCCACGCCACCGAGCTCTATAAGCTCGGCGCAAGCGACGCGATTCCCGAGACGATTGAAGCGAGCCTGCAGCTCGCCGAAACCGTGCTCGTCGATATCGGCGTGCCGATGGGCTATGTCATCGCCTCGATCCACGAAAAACGCGACGAGTTCCGCAAGCTGCTGCAACCTTCCGATGAGGAGGCGCGTGCGCGGCAGGCGGAGCGCAACCGAAAGATCAGACGCGAACATGCGCGCCAGCGCATATCGGGCCGCGCGGCGGAAGAAAGCGAGGAGGAGGCTTAGCAATGCGGGAGCAAAGTGCTCCTAGGATGGCCAGACGGATGCGCTCGGCATAAGCCGCAGCCGTCCGAAGAAGCCCGCGCAATCACAGCCGCTTATGGCGCTCGGCCCCGTCGCGCCAAGCCGGACCGGGGATTTCCTATTGTGCGGCATGGTTAATAGATATATTCCTAGTGCTAGGAAATTCTTCCGAGCGGCCGGCCCATGTCCGACATCCTCACCCATGCCCAGATTTGGGCGGCGATCGACGCGCTCGGAGAGCGATACGGCCTGACGCCGTCGGGCCTGGCGCGCAAGGCCGGCCTCGATCCCACGACCTTCAATCGCTCGAAGCGCGAGACGTCGAGCGGACGCCAGCGCTGGCCATCGACCGAATCGATCGCGAAGGTGCTGCAGGCGACGGGCGCGGGGCTCGATGAATTCATGTCGCTGGTGACGGCGAATAGCGCCGCGGGCCGCCTGCGCCATACCCGGCCGCTGATCGGCCTGGCGCAGGCCGGCGTCGGCGGTTTTTTCGACGATGCGGGCTTCGCCACCGGCGCGGGCTGGGATGAGATCGACGTGCTGGCCGAGGCCGACGAACATTCCTACGCTTTGGAGATATCCGGCGACTCGATGGCGCCGCTCTATCGCGACGGCGATGTGGTGATCGTCTCGCCCGCCGCCCCGGTGCGACGCGGCGATCGCGTTGTCGTGAAAACCACCTCGGGCGAGATCATGGCCAAGGAGTTGAAGCGCGAGACGGCGCGAACCATCGAACTGCGTTCGGTCAATCCCGCCTATCCCGACCGCACGATTCCCCGCGACGAAGTGAGCTGGATGGCGCGCATTCTCTGGGCCAGCCAGTGATACGAATTCGGGCCGATCTGCTCGGCTGTCATTCCCGACGCGCGCAACGCGGGCGATCGGGAATCCAGTGCAAAACCAGCATTTCCACATCGGCCCTGGATTCCCGGTCAGGCCTTCCTCCTGCCGGGAATGACAAGGGTCCAAGCGAACGGATCAGCCGGAATCCATATGACCTGTGACGCTTAGCCGCCTTTCGCCTCGCGCGGATGTAGCCGTGTTATAAGGCCCAACCTCTTACGCTCGCTTCCATCCAGGTGAACGCCGCCATGCGTCTTACGTTGATCGCCTCTCTTGTCGCGCTCTGTGTCGGCGGCGCGGCTCTCGCCGATACGGGCCTGCGTGATCGGGCGAAGGAGCTGTTCGAGCCGATTCCCTCCGCGCCGCCGGCGATTCCTGGAGAAACTGCCACGCCGGAAAAAATTGCGCTCGGCAAGATGCTGTATTTCGAGCCGCGGCTCTCCGAAACTCACGACATCAGCTGCGCCGACTGTCACAATCTGAGCATGGGCGGCGTCGACGGCGGCGTGCTTTCGGGGGGCCGCAATGCGCAGCTCGCCGGCCGCGAAGTGCTCACGGTGATGAACGCGGTTTTCAACAAGGCGCAATATTGGGACGGCCGCGCGGCCAATCTTGCCGACCAGGTGGTCAATTCGGTGATGGCCAATCCCAAGGCGATGCTGAAAACGCGCGGCGGCCCGATGCCGATCAATCCGACGGAACATGCCGCCGCGAAGCAGCGCGCCGTCGAGCTCTTCAAGGGAATCCCCGGTTATGTGGCGGCCTTCAAGAAGGCCTTTCCTGACCAGAGCGATCCCGTCGCCTACGACAACATCGGCCGCGCCATCGCCCTTTTTGAAGCGACGCTGATTACGCCCGACGCGCCGTTCGATCGTTGGCTCAAGGGAGATGAGCAGGCCTTGTCCGACGCGCAAAAGGAGGGTCTGAAGCTTTTCATCGATAAGGGCTGCGCCACCTGCCACAACGGCGTCAACATCGGCGGCGGCATGTATGCGCGTTTCGGCGTCGTCAAACAGCCGGCGCCCGAATATCTGCCGCCGGACGATTTGGGCCGCTTCGCGGTCACCAAGGCGCTCGCCGATAAATACGCTTTCAAGGTTCCCTCGCTTCGCAATGTCGAACTGACGGCGCCCTATTTCCACACTGGCGCGACCTTCGATCTGAAGAAGGCCGTGGCGGTGATGGGCGAGAGCCAGCTCGGCGTCGAATTCAGCGCAGACGAGATCAATAAGATCGTCGCTTTCCTCAATTCGCTGACCGGGCGCCAGCCGGAGGTGATTTTGCCGATTTTGCCGCCGCGCGCCGCGCCGCCGGTCACTCAGGCGCAGTGACGGGTTAAGCCGCGGCGCTCGCGGTCCAGCGCAGCACCGGCTTTCTCGCCGCGAGCGTTTCATCGACGCGCCTGCGCGGCGCGAGCCGCGGCGCGGGGGTAAAACGCGCAATCTCGCCAGCCTTGGCGCTCTGCGCAAGATCGCGCAGCGTCGCGACGAAGAGGTCAAGCGAAGCTTTCGATTCCGATTCCGTCGGCTCGATCAGCATGGCGCCGTGGGCGACCAGCGGGAAATAGATCGTCATCGGATGATAGCCTTCGTCGATCATCGCCTTGGCGAAATCGAGCGTCGTTACGCCGGTTCCGCGCAGCCAGGCGTCGTCGAACAGAACTTCATGCATGCAGATGCGGTCGCCGAACGGCTGAGTCATTACGTCGCGCAAAGACGCGCGGACATAATTCGCCGCGAGCACAGCGTCCTTCGACGCCTGCGCAAGCCCGTCGCCGCCATGCGCGAGCATATAGGCGAGCGCCCGCACGAACATGCCCATCTGCCCATGAAAGGCGGTCAAGCGGCCGAAGCTTTGCGTCCCCTCGGCGTCTTCGACGAGCTCCAATGAGTCGCCGTTGCGGCGGATGAACGGGACGGGCGCGAAAGGCGCCAGACGCTCAGATAAGACGACTGGTCCCGCGCCCGGACCGCCGCCGCCATGCGGCGTCGAGAACGTCTTGTGCAGATTGATGTGCATGGCGTCTATGCCGAAGTCGCCGGGACGCGCGACGCCGGCGATGGCGTTGAAATTCGCGCCGTCGCAATAGAAATAGCCGCCGGCCTCATGCAAGGCGTCCGCGATGTCGACGATCTCGCGCTCGAATAGCCCGCAGGTATTCGGGTTCGTCAGCATGATCGCGGCGACGTCTGAACCGAGCGCCTCCCTCACGGCCTGCGCGCGCACCGTTCCATCGGGCGCCGCCGGAACGACGCGCACGGAAAAGCCGAGCAGCGCCGCGGTCGCGGGATTGGTGCCATGCGCCGACTGCGGAATGAGCACGACATTGCGCGTCGCGCTTTCGCCTTTCGCCGCGATCGCGGACTTGATCGCCATCATGCCGCAGAGTTCGCCATGCGCCCCGGCCTTCGGCGACAACGCCACCGCCTGCATATTGGTGAGCGTCATCAGCCAATCGGCGAGCGCCTGCATCAGCTCCAGCGCGCCCTGCGCCGTCGATTGCGGCTGCAGCGGATGAAGATCGGCGAAGCCTTCGTAGCGCGCGATCTTTTCGTTGCTGCGCGGATTATGCTTCATCGTGCAGGAGCCGAGCGGATAGAGCCCGGCGTCGATCGAATAATTCTTGCGCGACAGACGCACGTAATGGCGCATCGTCTCCGGTTCGGTGAGGCCGGGAAGGCTGATCGGAGCGTTGCGCTGGAGCGCGCCGAGCCGAGTCGCGACGGGCGCGGGGTCGTCAATGTCGACGCCGGTCGCCTCAGCCCGGCCGATCTCGAAGATCAACGGTTCTTCCTGATCGAGCCCGCGATTGCCGGTGAAGGTCGCGGGCGTTCTGTCGTCGTCGAGCGGTTCGACCATCGCCGGTCTGTCGAGCATCAGAGCGACTCCTTAAGCGCGGCGACGAATGCGTCGCGATCTTCGTCCGTATTCACTTCGGTGCTGGCGACGATGAGGAGATCGTCGAGTCCGGCGCGCGGCAGAAGCCGCGAGACGGGAACGCCGGCGAGCACGCCGCGCGCCGCCATTTTTTCCACGAGTGCGGCGGCGTCGCCCGCGACGCGCAGCGTAAACTCATTGAAGAAGGTGTCGTTGAGAACCTCGACCTTCGGAACCTCCGCCAGCATCTGCGCCAGCAGAACCGCGTTGGCGTGATTGACGCGCGCGAGGCGCGTCAGCCCCGCTTCGCCGAGCAAGGTCAGATGAATGTTGAAGGCAAGCGCGCACAGGCCGGAATTGGTGCAGATGTTCGAAGTCGCCTTGTCGCGCCTTATGTGCTGCTCGCGCGTCGAAAGCGTCAACACATAAGAGCGCCTGCCGTCGGCGTCGACGGTTTCGCCGGCGAGCCGGCCGGGCATCTGCCGCAGGAATTCATGCCTTGTGGCGAAGAGCCCGACATAGGGCCCGCCGAAATTGAGCGCATTGCCGATCGACTGGCCTTCGCCGACGACAATGTCGGCGCCCATCGCGCCCGGCGATTTGATGAGACCAAGCGACACAGCTTCGGTGAAGACGGCGACAAGAAGCGCGCCGTTCCTGTGGCAGGCTTCCGCAATCTTCGTCAGATCGCGCAAATTGCCGAAGACGTCCGGCGTCTGCACGACGACGCAAGAGAGCGTGTCGTCGATGCGCGCGACGAGATCTTCGACGGCGTGAACGTCCGGCGCCATCGTCTCGACTTCGTCCTCGGCGAGGCGCGAGATTGTGCGTACGACTTCAGCGTAATGCGGATGAAGACCGCCCGAGAGCAGCGCCTTACGTCGCTTCGTCAGGCGATGCGCCATCAGTACGGCTTCGGCGGTCGCCGTTGAGCCGTCATACATTGAGGCGTTAGCGACCTCCATGCCGGTCAGCAGAGCGACCTGGGTCTGGAACTCGAAGAGATATTGCAGCGTGCCCTGAGAGATCTCCGGCTGATAGGGCGTGTAGCTCGTCAGGAATTCCGAGCGTTGAATGAGATGATCGACGCTTGCGGGTATGTGATGCTTATAGGCGCCAGCGCCGACGAAGAAGGGCGCGCGCGAAGCAGGAAGATTACGCGCGGCAAGCTTCGCGAAGAAACGTTCGACGTCGAGCTCCGACTTGCCTTTCGGCAGGTCGAGCGGCGTTTTTAGCAGCGTCTCGGGCGGCGCGTCGGCGTAGAGCGCTTCGACCGAGGGGACACCGATCGTCGCGAGCATCGCGCTTCTGTCGGCCTCTGACAGCGGATGATAGCGCATCTTTCTTTTCCTTGCGCTTAGAGCGTCTTCAGGAAGCCTGAATAGGCGGCGTCGTCCATGAGCGAAGCGCATTCGCCGGGATCGCTGACCCGCAGCTTGACGAGCCAGCCGCGGCCGAGCGGATCGTCGTTGACGAGCGCCGGCGTCTCGCCGAGCTCCGGATTGACTTCGACGACTTCGCCGCTGAGAGGCGAATAGACTTCGCTTGCCGCCTTCACGCTCTCGATCACGGCGATTTCCTTGCCCTTCACGACCTTCTTGCCGACTTCGGGCAATTCGATGAAGACGATGTCGCCAAGTTGCGACTGCGCATAATCCGATATGCCCAACGTTGCGACGTCGCCGTGGAGAGCGACATATTCATGATCCTTTGAGTAGCGGAGATCGGTCATCTCGCGTCCTTTCCAACCGGCGATTTGAAGTAGCGATGCGCGACGAAGGGCAGAGCGGCCACAGCGACATCGACGCGTTTGTCGCGCAACGGCGCCGACAGCGGCGCGTCGACGTTCGCGTAATTGCTGGCGACATAGCCCATCGCGATCGGACGCTGCAGCGTCGGCGAAAAGCCGCCCGACGTCACATGCCCAACAGTTTCGCCATCGGATGCATAGAGCTCCGCGCCTTCGCGCAGCGGCGCCTTTGACTGCGGAAGAAGCCCGACGCGCATGCGCGAAGGACCCTGTTCAAACGCCCGCCGAATGCGCTCGAAGCCGGGAAATCCGCCTTCGAGTCGGCGGCGTTTGCCGATCGACCAGCCGAGTCCCGCTTCGACGGGATCGGTCGTTTCATCGAGGTCGTGGCCGTAGAGCGGCAAGCCCGCTTCGAGCCGCAAGGCGTCGCGCGCGCCGAGGCCCGCCGGCGCGACGTCCTCATGCGACAGCAGGAGGCGCGCGAGGTCTTCGGCGTGCTCTGCGCGCAGCGACAGTTCAAATCCGTCTTCGCCCGTATAGCCGCTGCGCGAGACGAAGAGCGGCGCGCCGCCGAAGTCGAAGGCGCGCCAGCCCATGAAAGCAAGGTCCTCGGCGCCGGGGAGGAGGGCGCCGAGGACCGCAGCCGCGCGCGGGCCCTGGAGGGCGAGCAGCGCGCGGTCTAAAGGATTGAAGTCGAACTGCCGCAGCGTGGCGGCGATAAGCGCAAAATCATGTTGCTTGCGCGCGGCGTTGACGACGAGCAGCAACCGCTCCTCCACGCCCGGCAAGCCTGTGACGAGAAGATCGTCGAGAATGCCGCCGTTCTCATTGAGGAGCTGCGTGTAGCGCGTGCGCTCTGGGGAAAGCGAAACCAGATCCGCCGGCGCGAGGCTTTCGAGCGCCCGCGCGGCGCCGGCTCCCGTGAGAATCGCCTGGCCCATATGCGAAACGTCGAACAGGCTCGCGCGGCGACGCGTATGCAGAGTCTCGGCGACGATGCCCGCCTCGTATTGGAGCGGCATGTCGTAACCGGCGAAAGGCGCCATGCGCGCGCCAAGCCGTCGATGCAGAGCATCGAGCGGAAGTTTGGTTAACGCAGGAGGCGCAGCGGTCGCGACGTCGAGTTCAGTCACCGTCAACTCCGACAGAACATCGTGGGCGCAGCAAAGCTGAACTTTGCAGCGCGCCCCCTCTGTCCGGTGACCTGAGAGATTTCCCTGCGCCGAAGCGGCAGGTTACGCCCGTCGGTGGGCGAAACGCTTGCGCGCCTCGCCGCTTTCCAGAGTTATGCTTCGTCGCGGTCCTTTAGCCTGAGCGTTTCCGGGGCGGTTTCGCCTTCGGCGCCGGCGCAAGCGCCGGTCTCTCCCGCGAAGAAGTTCGACCTCCCGTCAAAATGTGAGTGATTCGCGCAATCGTCAATCCCGACGGTTGCGCGTTTTTTTCGCAGCTGCTTGCAACGCTGAGTTCGGTCGGGACGCGCGTTCAGTGACGCTTTGGCGCCCGCACGCGATAGACGCCGTCCTCGTCGCGCTCGAAGGTTTCTTCAACCTGCGGGTGACGGACCGGCCTGTTGCTGTCGTCGGGCAGCAGGTTCTGCTCAGAGACATAGGCGACGTATTCGGTTTCGGCGTTCTCCGCGAAGAGATGATAGAAAGGCTGGTCCTTACGAGGGCGAAGCTCCTCGGGAATTGAAAGCCACCATTCCTCGGTGTTGGCGAAGACGGGATCGACGTCATAGATCACGCCGCGAAACGGATAGCGGCGATGCTTGACCACTTGGCCGATCGCGAATTTGGCGATGTTCTCCCGCGCCATTCGAAAGCGCCCCTAACACGCTGTTTACTTGCTTTTAACTAGCGCAGGCGGAATGCGATCGTCAATTGCGGCGCGCTGCCGCCAGCGGCTCTAGAATCCGTAGATTTTGGCGAAGTCGGAGTCTTTGGCGGCGACCTGTGTGGCGAGGTCGACGACGACCTTGCATTGCTTCCAGGTGGCGTCGTCCTGCATCCGGCCGTCGATCATGACGGCCCCGGTGCCGTCCGGCATCGCTTCAAGCACCCGCTTGGCGAAGGCGACTTCCTGCGGATCGGGCGAGAAGACTTTCTTGGCGATGGCGATTTGCGACGGATGCAGCGACCAGGCGCCGGCGCAGCCCAGCAAGAAAGCGTTGCGGAACTGCGATTCGCAGGCCGGCGCGTCGGAGAAGTCGCCGAACGGCCCATAGAAGGCCTTAATGCCGGCGGAGGCGCAGGCGTCCACCATCTTGGCGATGGTATAATGCCAAAGGTCTTGCTGGTAAGAGGCGCGCAGGCCCTGCCCGGGCTCGGCGTCGGCGATCACCTTGTAGTCAGGATGGCCGCCGCCGACGCGAGTCGTCTTCATCGCGCGGGAGGCGGCGAGATCGGCCGGCCCGAGCGAAATGCCATGCATGCGCGGCGAAGCGGAAGCGATGGCGTCGACATTCTTGACGCCTTCCGCCGTCTCCAGAATGGCGTGAATGAGGATCGGCTTGTTCACGCCGCGCTTCGCTTCGAGCTGCGCCAGAAGCTGGTCGAGATAGGCGATGTCCCAGGGACCTTCGACCTTGGGCAGCATGACGACGTCGAGCTTACTCCCGACCGCGCCGACGATCTCGATCATATCGTCGAGCGCCCAAGGGCTATTAAGCGCATTCATGCGCGTCCACAGGCCCGTCGAGCCGAAGTCCGTCGCTTTGGCCATTTCGATGAAGCCGGCGCGGGCGGCTTCCTTGGCGTCGGCCGGAATCGCGTCTTCGAGATTGCCGAGCACGACGTCGACCTGTTTGACGAGCTCTGGAACTTTGGCGCGGAATTTCTCGAGATGCGGCGGCACGAAATGAATCATCCGCTCGACCTTGACCGGCGGTTCCCGCAGAGGCGTGGGAGCGCCGATGGCGAGCGGACGGTAGAATTGATTGGGTAGTTTCATTTGGTCGCAACTCCGGCGAAAAGTTGCGTCGAGTTAAGCCAGATGCGTCGCCTTGGCAATGGCGCGGTCTGTCACGGCCTGCGAGGCGCTCAGCCGACCGCAGCGTCCCAGAGAAGCTTCACATTGAGCGCGATGATGGCCGTCGCGATGATCGCCGCGAGCGCGGTCGTGCGCCGTGGCGCCGTGAGTTCGCCCATGACGCTGCGCTGCGCAGTGAAGGCCACGAGCGGGACCACGGCGAAAGGCAGCGTCACGCTCAGCGCCACCTGGCTCAGAACGAGCAACTGCGCAGTCGCCGATTCGCCGGCGTAAAGCGTCACGCCGATCGCCGGAGCGATCGCGATGCAACGGGTGATGAGGCGGCGGGTCGCCGGCTTCATCCGCAGCCGAACGAATCCTTCCATCACGATCTGGCCGGTGAGGGTGGCGGTCACCGTGGAGTTCAATCCGCAGGCGATGAGCGCCACGGCGAAGAGCGTCGCCGCAATCGGTTGTCCGAGCAGCGGCGCGATCAGCCTGTAGGCCTGGCCAAGCTCTGCGACTTCCGTGTGGCCGGTTGCGTGAAAGACTGCCGCCGCGAGAACGAGTATGGCGCCGTTCACAAGCAGCGCGAGGAGCAGCGCGAGCGTGCTATCGATCACCGCGAAGCGAATCGCCTCGCGCTTCTTTTCAATGGGTTCGGCGACGGCGCGCGTCTGCACGACGAAAGAGTGCAGAAAGAGGTTATGTGGCATCACCGTCGCGCCGAGGATGCCCAGTCCGATGTAAAGCATCTCGGGATCGGTGAAAAAACGGCGCGTCGGGATGAGCCCTTGAGCGACCTGTGCAAGATCGGGGCGCGCCATGATGAGTTGCGCGGTGAAGGAGAAGGCGATGAGCCCGAGCATCGCGATGACGAAGAGCTCGATCTTGCGAAAACCGACGCGCTCCAGCGCGAGGACCAGAAACGTATCGAGCACAGTGATGAGGATGCCGACCGCGAGCGGCAGACCGAACAGCAATTGCAGGCCGATCGCGGTGCCGATCACTTCCGCGAGATCTGTGGCGAATATGCCGACTTCGGCCAGGAGCCAGAGCCCGACAGCGGCTGGCAAGGAATAATGCTTCCGGCAGGCCTGCGCGAGGTCGAGCTCCGCGCCGACGCCGAGTCGCGCGGCAAGGGATTGCAACACGATCGCCATCAAGCTCGACAGCACTGCGACGAAAAGCAGAGCCGTGCCGAATTTCGAGCCTCCAGCAAGCGCGGTCGCCCAATTGCCAGGGTCCATATAGCCGGTGGCGACGAGATAGCCGGGACCGAGAAATACGAAGAGCCGGCGAAAAAACTTGCCTTCCTCCGGCACATGCACGGATCGGCGCATATCGCCGCGCTGAGGAACTGGCGCATGGGCGGTCGTCGCTGGCGTCACATTTCTCTCCTGAGCGTCGCCGGCCCGGCCGGATGATTCCGCTTCGCAATCAGTCTTCGCCTTACCGGGTTCCTTTGTCACGCATGTTAATCGCGGACACGAAATTTCGGGCGTGGCGGATGAGCGGCGCCGCAGGCGACTTGCCGAGCGTCGCGATCTTTCCCAAGCTGGCCGTCGCCATCCAAAATAGCTCGATTGCCTTTGTCATACCCTGGCGCGATCATTTTTCGATCCAAACTTAAAACAGCGGGGCTTGTGATGTTCCAATTGACGATCCCGATCAGCTCGGAAGGCGGACATCCGAGCTTCTTTAACAATGTTCCCGATCCCGTGACCTCGGGCAAAGAGCTGCCGACGTTCAAGTTCGAGCTCGAAAAATCCGAAGGTCGCGTCGACGGCGCCAGTTACGGCAAGGAAGCGACCGTCGCCCAGCTTCCGATCTCCAAAGACATCGCTGGCGTTTCGATGCGCATGGAGCAGGGCGTCATGCGCGAACTCCACTGGCACGCGACGGCGGCCGAGTGGGGATTCGTCACCGAGGGACGGGTGCGCACCACGGTCATCGACCCGGCGGGCTGTTCGGAGACCAACGACTTCGAGCCGGGCGATCTTTGGTATTTCCCGCGCGGCCATGGCCATGTCATCGAGACGCTGGGAAAGGACATGTGCCATTTCGTTCTCGTCTTCGACAATGGCTATTTCTCCGAATTCGGCACATTCAGCATCAGCGACTGGATCGGCCATGCGCCCAAGGAGCTGCTCGCGAAGAATTTCGGCGTTCCAGCGTCGACCTTCGACAGCTTCCCCAAGCAAGAGGTCTATTTCGCGAGAGGAAACATTCCGCCGGAGACCCCGGCGCCGCCCCTGCAGGGATGGAAGCCGCCGCCGCTGACGCATAAATACAGGCTGCTGTCGCAGAAGCCTTATGAGATGTTCCCCGGCGGAATCGAATGGCGGGTCGACGGATCGCAATTTCCCATTTCGACCACGATGACCGGCGTCGTTCTCGAAATGGAGCCGGGCGCGCTTCGCGAGCTGCATTGGCACCCGAACGCTTCCGAATGGCAGTATGTGTTGAGCGGCGAGCTTAGCGTCACGCTCTTTGGCTCAAAGGGGCGCTGGCGCCAGGAGACCCTGTCGAAGGGCGACGTCGGCTATATTCCGCAAGGGTTTGGCCATTCGCTCGAAAATGTCGGGACCGACAAGGTGCGCGTTCTTATCGTCTTCAACAACGCGCATTATCAGACGATCGATCTTTCGCAATGGATCGCCGGCAATCCGACGGACATTCTCGCGACGAATTTCGGACAGGACCCTTCGGTGTTCGAGAAATTCCCGCGCAGGGACGTCTTCATGACGAAGTGAGTAATACGAAATCCGTTTGAACGGCGCGGATGTCATTCCCGATGCGCGCAATGCGCGCGATCGGGAATCCAGAGCAACATCCTTGATCCTAGTTGTGACTCTGGATTCCCGGTCAGGCCTTCGGCCTGCCGGGAATGACACGCTCCGAGCAAACAGATCAGCCGGATTCCGTACAAGAGGTTCGCCGGCGAATCTCTACCTGCCGACTTTGCGCAGCAGCGCCTCGAGCCCTTCGGGAAAAATCAGATCGTGCGAGAAGGCGATCTCGTCGGCGCTCCACCAGCGCCAACCGAGCACATGGGTTTTTTCTTCTTCGGTGAGGTCGCGCGGCTCGGGCGTGAAGCGGTCGGCGCGGATGAGATAGTAGCGTTCGACCGCCTGATGCCAGTCGTCGCCGATTTCCATCGGAAACTCGCGGGTGGCGACGACCGGACCGGGATCGAGAACGGAAAGGCCCGTCTCTTCATAGACCTCTCGGCGCAGTGCCGATTCGAAGCTCTCGCCTTCCATGACGGCGCCGCCGGGCGTCGCCCAGAAGTGATGGTGTCCAAGCGCGAGAAAATGCGGCGTCAGTCCGCCAGCGTAGCGCATCAGCAGAATGTCATTGTCCCGATCGACGATCAGCGCGCGGGCGGCTTCGCGCCGAGGCAGCGTTCGACCATCCCATGGCGCGGTGACTTCGGCGCGCCCCTCCGGCGTCGCCCAATCGACAAGAGACCAATTCCCGTCGTCATAAGCGATCCAATTCGGCGTGGCGTTGAGCACCGGATGTTCGCGCTTATCGTCAAGCTCTTTGCCTGCGGCGAGGCGCCAGGCGATGTCAAGCACGCCAGCATGCGCGACGACAAGCACCGTCTTGCCGGCGCTCTCCTTGGCGATCTGCGTCAAGGCTTTGCGCACGCGCTCGGCGAAATGTTCGAGCGTCTCGCCTTGCGGCGCAGCGAAATCCGGCTTGCGCGTCAGATAATTGGGATAGATGTCGGCGTGCGTCGCCTGCACTTCGGCATGGGTGTGTCCCTGCCAGACGCCGTCGTCCTTCTCGCGCAAGGCGGGAGTCTTGGCGACATCGAGCGCGCGCGCGCTGGCGATCGGCGTCGCGGTGGCGAGCGCGCGGCGCAGGTCGCTTGAATAGACTCGGTCGAAATGCGCGCCGGCGAGCTCTCTTGCTAAGGCCGCCGCCTGGGCGCGGCCGCGCGCGTTCAGCGCGATGTCGAATTGGCCCTGAAAGCGCCTTTCGATATTCCAATTGGTCTCGCCATGGCGCACGAGACACAGAAGCGTACGGGGCATGTCGTTTCGGATTTAAGGCGCTAGAGCCGCTGTGCAAAGCCGCCCAGGCGTCTTAAGCGTGCGGCGCCGGGCGTTCTAGGGCGTGGCCGTGCAAAAGTCAGTCCGCTTTCTAAAGGTCGCGGCGAATGACCGCGGGCTAATGTCTCAGGCCGGTGGTGAACTCTCCGCTCCGGAGCCTCGTCGGCAAGGTTTCTGCGAAGGCGGCCACGGCCTCTTCGCCATAGGTCGCCACCAATTCGCGCAAGGCCGCGGAAAGCGCCGCGTGCGCGAAGGAATCGCTTTCGATTCCAGCAAGAATCGCCTCCGCGAAGGCCTCAGTGACATAGGCGAGGGCGGCTCGGTGCTGCTCTGCGCCCGAGTCGCAAAGCGAGGCGACGTCAAATTGGTTCATGGCGTCACTCTAAAGAAGCCGCCCGCGCTGCGCGAGGCGACGCTCGCCGAAAGGTTAATTCGCGCCTCGTCTTTTAAGGGTTCCCGTAACGATAGGTGATGTCGCGAGTCAGCCGTGAGGCCTCGGCCAAATAGCGGGAAATCGCGGTCTGGGCGTTGGGGGTGCAGGAGCGATAGGTCAGTTCATAGCCGCGAAAACCGCGGTTGAAGGACGCCATAAGCTTTTGGCGGCGCGATCCGCTGGGCGCGTCGGCGTCGAGCAGGGCCGCCATCTTGGTGCGCCATTCATCGCCGTCGCCCGCGCCGCAGAGGTCGCGCAAAAAGGCGAGAGCGCCCAGAACCTCGGAGAGTCGGGTGATCTGGGGCTCGTAGGGCGGGGGCGGCCCCTCTGGCGCGGCGGGGGCGGCCGCGCCGGCTGCGCCGGGCGTAGCCTGATCCGCTGGCCTTTCGGGCTTCGCGCTTTGCTTTTTTTGGGCCGACGGCGCCCGTCGCGATTCGCTCGGCGCTCGCCGCGCGCGATGCGGATACCATCCGCCGCCGCCGAACAGGAAGTCGAAAGGGTCCTGCGCCGTGGCTTCGGCCGAAAAAAGCGCTGCGGCCGCCGCAGCAGCGAGAGCCGCCGTCGCGCGCTTTGCTTGCGCCGTCATGGGTAGAGCCGCTCCTTTCGCCAATCCTCGCCCGGCTCCGCACGGTAAAAGCGGACGCGATCGTGTAGCCGGAACGGCCGATCGGACCAAAATTCCATCGCGATCGGGGCTATTCGAAAGCCCCGCCAATAGGGGGGACGGGGAATGACGCCCACCGCATATTTGGCGGCGAAGGCGGCGACCGATTTTTCGAGCGCGAAGCGGGTCTCCAGCGGGCGCGACTGCTGGCTCGCCCAGGCGCCGATCCGAGAGTCGCGCGGCCGGCTGGCGAAATATTCGTCCGCTTCGGCGTCGCTGACGGCGCTCACGGGTCCGCGCAGCCGCACCTGGCGACGAAGCGACTTCCAATGAAAAAGCCCCGCCGCTTGCATATTGGCCTCGAGTTGGCGCCCCTTGGCGCTCTGGGCGTTGGTGTAGAATACGAAGCCGTCGGGCGTCCATCCCTTCAGGAGCACCATGCGCGCGTCCGGCAGGCAGTTGGCGTCGGCCGTCGCCAAGACCATCGCCTCGGGGTCGTTCGGCTCTTTGAGTTTCGCCTCCTCGAACCACTGCCCAAACAAGGCGAAAGGCTCGGCGGCCTCGACAAAGTCACCGTGCGTTAACGCGTTCAAGCGAATATCCTTTCTCAAGCCGAGTCAAAAGATCGGCGCCTTGAAGGTGGCCTTTTGCGTTCCCAGCGCGTCAGACATACCGCCGCTCGCGTCATTGCTCAAATTCCGCGCGGTGTGAATCTTATCGTCCTTACGGCGGGCGTCGGCGGCCTTGCCGGCTGCTCTATCGCCGTTCCGACGGCCTTGGAGCCCTCCGCCATGTCGAATTCGGGGCGCGTCGCGTCGGACGTTACAGGCGTGGTTCCGAAATCCGCGCCGAAATTGTCGCACGCGCTCGATGCAGAAGATCTTCGCCGGGCGATCGCCGCCATGAGCACCGCGCTCGATCCGCAGGGAAGCGGCGCCAGCGTCAATTGGGACAATCCGCAGACGGGCGCCAAGGGGTCCTTCACGCCGGTCGGCCAGCCCTATCCACTGGAGGGCAGGATTTGCCGCGCTTTCCATGCCGACGTCGCCGTGAATGAGACGCAGGAAAGTCTTCAGGGAGCCGCCTGTCGCGAAAAAACCGCGGAATGGGCGCTCACTGAAGTGAAGCCTATAAAGAAGGGCTGAGATGTCGGCGCCCTTCGGCAGACGACTCGTCGTAACGACGATCGCCGTGATCCTTGCAGTTCCGGCGTTCTTTATCGCCATGCGCGCAATGACGGCTTGGCGGCAGGGCTACGCCTGGGCGGAAATGGATTGGGACGACAAGGGTTATACGTCTCTTGCGGATTTCCTGCGCGCCGCCGACGTCGGCAAGCGGCCGATCGACGTTAACGGCCAATCCTGCTTCGAATATTTCCATTACAGAGACGGGGTGACGGTGAAGGTCGTCTGTCCGCGAGGCTGAAGCTAAAGCAGCACGCCCGGGTTGAGGATGCCGTTCGGGTCGAGCGCCGCCTTGATGGCGCGCATGGCGTCGAGCGCGACAGGGTCTTTCGTCTCGCGCAATAAATCGCGTTTCAATCGTCCGATGCCATGTTCGGCGGAGATCGAGCCGCCAAGTTCGCGCACGACGCCGTGCACGATGGCGTTGACCTCCGCCCAATGCGCCAGGAACTCGGCCTTGTCGGCGCCGACAGGCTGCGAGACGTTATAGTGAATATTGCCGTCGCCCATATGGCCGAACGGGACGGGTCGCGCCTGCGGGAAAGCGGCGGTGAGCCGGCGTCCCGCTTCTTCGACGAAATGCGGAATTTCGTTCACCGGCACGGCGATGTCGTGCTTGATCGAGCCGCCCTCGCGCTTTTGCGCTTCAGACATGCTTTCGCGCAGCTTCCACAGCGCGCGTGCTTGATCCAAAGATTGCGCGAGCGTTGCGTCTTGCGCCAAGCCGGCGTCGAGGGCGGCGGCGAGAATTTCGGCGCCGACGCGCTCCGCTTCGCCCTCAGCGAAACCCGCAAGTTCGATAAGCGCGTACCAGTCGTGAGGATGAGCCAAAGGATCGCGGGTTCCGGGAATGTGACGCAAGACGAGCTCCAGTCCCAATCGCGACGCAAGCTCAAAGGCGTCGAGCATCGGACCCGCGCGTGCCTTGACGAAATTTAAGAGTTGCAGCGCCTGCGCCGGATCGCGAAGTCCGAGAAAAGCGACCGCCCGCGAGCGCGGGCGCGGGAAAAGCTTCAGCGTCGCGGCGGTGATGACGCCGAGCGTCCCTTCGGAGCCCACGAAGAGCCGCGTCAGATCATAGCCGGTATTGTCCTTGCGCAGGGCACCGAGGGTGGAGAGCAGCCGGCCATCGGCAAGCGCGACCTCGACGCCCAGCACAAGGTCGCGCATCGACCCATAGGCGAGGACATGCACGCCGCCGGCGTTGGTGGCGAGATTGCCGCCGATCGTGCAGCTTCCTTCAGACGCCAGCGAAAGCGGGAAATAACGGTCGGCGGCCTGCGCGGCGTCCTGCGCCTGCGAGAGCGTCACGCCGGCCTCGACCGTCATCGCGTCGGCCGTCGCGTCAACGGCGCGAATCCGGTTGAGCCGTTCAAGCGAAAGCACGACCGAGGCGCCGCTTTGGTCGGGAGTCTGGCCGCCGACAAGTCCGGTGTTGCCGCCCTGAGGCGTTACGGACGCGCCGGTTTCATTGCAAAGCGCAAGGATTTCAGCGACTTCACCCGCGCTTCTTGGCTTGAGAACGCATAGCGCGCGGCCATGGTAGAGGTCGCGGGGCTCGCCCAGATAAGGGGCCATCGCCGTCGCGTCCGTTACGACGGCCGTCTCGCCGACAATGGCTGCGAGACGAGAAATCAGAAGAGGCGCGTCAGACCGATTGGCTGTCACAGTCAGTAAGATGCGCCCTTTTTGTCGCGCTGTCCTTAGCGATAATGACGGCGGCGATCATCTTTGCGACGGGCGTAGACATAAGCGCGCATGGCGACTGGCGCGCCCGCGAGGACGATACTGCACAATGTTGCGGCGATAAGCGCATTCATCATGAGGTTCTCCTTCCAGATCACGGAAATCATTCGACTTCCGGCTACACTGGACCACCTCGCAAATCCTATGCCTGATTTGGGCGATCCGGCAACTCCATCGAGGAGGGCGCCGGCCGCGCTTCGTCGTTTCTTGTCCTTCCTGTGACATTCTCGGCACAGGAGCATGACGCCGGCGCCAATAATTTCATCCGAGCAGACGGCGTTTCGCGGATTTGCGTCCGCTCACCTTCCGAAAAACCGCCACGATCTCGACATGCGCCGCATAGCGGAACTGGTCGAGAGGCGTGATCTCTCGAATGACGTATCCGCCTTTGAGCAAAATTGCGGCGTCGCGGGCGAAACTTTGTGCATGGCACGAGACCGCGACGACGATCGGAACGTCCGATCGCGCGATTTCGGCCGCCTGCGCGGCGGCGCCGGCGCGTGGCGGATCGAAGACCACGGCGTCGAAGCCATTGAGTTCGCTGGCGCTAAGAGGCCGCGCCAAGAGATCGCGCTCTATGCCTTCGAGCCCGCGCAGGCCCTGTGTCGCTTGCGCGGCGGCGCGCATCGCCGCGACCGCCCGGGCGTCCGAATCATAGGCTTTGACCTTCGCGCGCTGCGCCAGTCGAAGCGCGAAGGCGCCGACGCCGCAGAAAAGATCGGCGACGCTCTGCGCCTTCTCCGTCGCTTTTAGGACCCGCGCCGCGATTTCATCTTCGCCGGCCTGCGTCGCCTGCAGAAAAGCGCCGGGCGGAAGCGTGAGCGTCGTCGCGCCGATTTTGATCTGCGGGGCGCGGCGCAGCGCGACGAGCTTGCCGTGATTCGTCAATCGTGCGAGATCATGCGCGTCAGCCGCAATGATCAGCGCGCCAGTTTCCAAATCATTGAGCGGCCCGGCGCCGCGCAGCTCCACGTCCAGGCCGCCAAGCGTCGCCGTGACGGCGATGTCGAGCGGCTTGCCGTGCGGCGCGAGAATTTCGGCGATCGCGCGCGCGGCAGGAAGCGCGCCGGCAAGTTCGGGCGCAAGCAAGGGGCAGGCGTCGATCTCGACGATGCGATGCGAGCGCGCCGCCATGAAACCGACGCGCGCCTTTCCCGATTCAAATCGCGCGTGGAAGGTCACGCGGCGGCGCCCGGCGCCATGCGCGTCGATAAGCGGCGCCACGTCACACTGAAGTCGGGCATTCAAGAGGGCTGTTTCGACCAGGCTGTGCTTCCATTCCGCATAGGCGTCGGCGCGAAGCGTCTGAACGGCGCAGCCGCCGCAATCCTCAAAGTGCGGACAGATCGGCGGGACGCGCTGCGGCGACGCTTCGATGATGTCTACAAGACGCCCCTGGTCGCCATCGACCTCCGCGGTGACGGTTTCGCCGGGAAGCGCATAGGGAATGAAGACGCGCTGCGCGCCAAGCGACGCGACGCCTTCGCCGCGATGGCCGAGCCGTTCTATGCGAAGACGCTCAGCGCTCATGATCGCGCGGCGTGAATCAGGAATTCGCGATTGCCGTCGCCGCCCTCGATCGGCGAGGGGACGACGCCGCAAACGCGCCAGCCGAGAGCTTCGATTTCTTTTTTTATGCGCGCGCAAACCTGCGAATGAATTTTCTCGTCGCGCACCACGCCTTTCTTGACGGCGGCGCGGCCGGCTTCGAACTGCGGCTTGATCAGCGCGACAAGGTCGGCGCGCGGCGCGGCGAGCGTAAGAACATGCGGCAGCAGCGCAGCAAGGGAAATGAAGCTCGCGTCGACCACGATCAGGCTCGGCGCCTCGGTAAGATGCGCCGTCGTCAGCGTGCGCGCGTCCTGCCCTTCAAGCGACGTCACGCGACGATCTGCGCGCAGCTTTTCATGCAATTGTCCGTGACCAACGTCGACGGCGACGACATGGCGCGCGCCCCGATTCAGCAGAACGTCGGTGAAGCCGCCTGTCGAGGCGCCGACATCGAGACAGAAGCGCGCCTCGGGATCGACGCCGAAATGATCGAGCGCATGCGCGAGCTTCACGCCGCCGCGCGACACCCAGGGGTAAGCCGTGTGCGCGACAATATTCGCGTCGGCGGCGATCGGCTCGGAGGGCTTTTTGACGATGCGACCATCGACGCTCACGAGGCCAGCTTCAATCGCCTCGCGCGCCTTGGCGCGGCTTTCGAAGAGCCCTCGCGCGTGCAGCGCCGTATCGGCGCGGGTCGCGCCCATCCTTATTCTCCCGTCTGCAGCAGCGTGCCGGCGCGCCGCGCGCTTTGCAGCAGCAGGCCGAATGCGCCGGATGCGGCCGCGAACAGAAAAATGTCGATCGCGAGGCCTTGCGCCAGCAGATCCCAGCGGATGACATGATCGATCAATACGCCGCGCAGACCTTCAAACACATAGGTCGGCGGCAGCATCCATGAGAACGGCTGCAGCCACGTCGGCAGCGTGGTCACCGGATAATAGACGGCGCCGAGCGGCTGCACAAAGAACATCAGCGACCAGACGAGATTTTCCGCGCCAAGTCCAAAGCGCAGCAGAATGCCTGAGACGAAGAGGCCGATGCTCCAGGCGAAGAACATCAGCACGACGAAGAAGGCGGCGAAAGCGATCCCGAGCGCCCAGAGATTGAAGCCGAAGAACAGGATCGCCATGATCGTGACCGGGAGCACGCCGACGGCAAGCCGAATGAGGCTCATCGCGACAAGCGCGCCGACGAATTCCACTGGCCGCAACGGACTCATCAAGATGTTCGGGAGATTGCGCGACCACATTTCTTCGATGAAGGAGAAGCAGAAGCCTTGTTGGCCGCGCAGCAGAATGTCCCACAGAAGAATCGCGCCGATGAGCGTGCCCGCAGCCTGCGCCGCCCCGCCAGGCGCAGCGAGCGCGCCGGCGCGCACGAGATAGGTCTGCAAAAACCCCCAGGTCAGCAGCTGAATGGCCGGCCAATAGATGATGTCGAGCACCCGCGTGTAAGACGCGCGCAATAGATAAGCGTAGCGCAGCACCATCGCGCCGACGCGCTTGAAAGAGAAATTCATGCCGCGGCTCCGTCCACGCGGCCGCGAGCGACGTCGAGAAACACTTCTTCGAGCGTGTCGCGGCCATAGCGCGCAAGGAGGTTTGCCGGCGAATCGTCATCGACGAGCGTTCCCTCCTTCAACATCAGCACGCGATCGCACAGACGCTCGACCTCGCTCATGTTGTGCGAGGCAAGCAGGATCGCGCAATTATGCGTGCGCCGATGCGTCTCTAACCGCGCACGCACCCAGTCCGCCGTGTCCGGGTCGAGCGAGGCGGTCGGTTCGTCGAGCAGCAGGAGCTGCGGGTCGTTGATCAGCGATTTGGCGATTGCGACGCGAGTCTTCTGGCCTGCGGACAGGCGTCCGGTCTGGCGGTCGAGAAAATCCTCAAGCGCGAGATCATTCGAAAGCTGCTCGATCTTCGCGTCAAGATCCTCGACGTCATAGAGCATCCCGAAAACGCGCAGGTTTTGCCGCACGGTGAGGCGATGCGGCATGTCGACATAGGGGCTTTCGAAATTCATTCGGCCCAGGGCGCCATAGCGCTCGCGCGACATGTCGCAGCCGAAGGCGCGGATCGAGCCCTCGGTCGGCTCGATCAGCCCCATCACCATGCCGATGGTCGTGGTCTTGCCGGCGCCATTGCCGCCGAGCAGTCCGGTGACCGAGCCGGCGTCGAGCGAGAAATCCAGCGGCCCGACCACTCTGCGATTATCGTAACTTTTCGAAAGGCCGGAGACGGAAAGCGTCGGCGCTGGCGCGACTGCAGTTTGGGACATGGGCGTTATTAAGCCCGCCGCGGCCGGCCTCGCAAGGGCGTCACTTTTGGCAGCGCGGGCAATAAAAGGTCGAACGCCCGGATTGAACGGTGCGCGTGATCGTTCCCTTGCAGCCGGGCGTCGGACAGGCCGCGCCTTCCCTGTCATAGACGCGGAAACTGTGCTGGAAATAGCCGAGCGAGCCGTCAATCTGACGATGATCGCGCAGGGACGAGCCGCCCGCTTTCAGCGCATCCTTCAAAACATCCTTGATCGCTTGTGGCAGCCGCGCCAAAGCGGCAGAAGGCTTGCCGCTCGCCGTAACAAGGGACCCCGCGGCGCGCAGCGGCGAGAGATGTGCGCGATGCAGGGCCTCGCACACATAAATATTGCCGAGACCAGCGATCAGGCGCTGGTCGAGCAGAAGCGCCTTGACCGGCGCAGCGCGTCCGCGAAAAGCGCGCGCCAGAAACGCGGCGTCGTGCGCGTCGCTCAAAGGTTCGACGCCGAGGTCGCGAAAGAGCTTGTCTTCGTCGATCTCATGCGTGGGAACAAGGAGCATACAGCCGAAGCGGCGCGGATCGTTGTAGATGACCCGCTTTCCGTGAGAGAGATGGAAGATGACGTGATCATGCGCGGCGTTCTTGTCGCGCTTGTGGTGAAATGCGCCTGGCGTCTCTTCATCGATGCGGAACGAGCCGCTCATGCCGAGATGCATGATCAGCGAATGGCCGTCGTCGAGATCGGCGATGAGATATTTCGCGCGACGACGAAGATCGAGAACGCGCCTTCCCTGAAGACGCGATGCGAAGCGCTCGGGAAAAGGAAAGCGCAGATCATGGCGGCGGAGCTCGACGCGCTCGATCGTCGCGCTAACGAGCGCCGGGGCCAATCCCCGCCGCACCGTTTCGACTTCCGGCAGTTCAGGCATAAATCTAGGTTAATCCCGTCAGAAGCGCCGGCGCGCCAAGGCGGCGCGGGCGTAGCCACCGGCCCGGCGACAGGCTATACCGTCCCCTTCCTTCCTCGTCACCCGAGCGCCTGATGATTGATCGAAGTTCCGACCGAGAGGGCTCGACCCATTTCGGCTATTCCG
>Ga0233425_10004409_pt1 | contig 23688 bp, 20 predicted proteins | sample Watercolumn_Towu_2_FD_181712 | JGI IMG/M metagenome (GOLD analysis project Ga0233425, IMG submission 181712) | Freshwater microbial communities from Lake Towuti, South Sulawesi, Indonesia - Watercolumn_Towuti2014_140_MG | ecosystem: Environmental > Aquatic > Freshwater > Lake | place... | reverse complement strand
CGGACCGGGTACGCCGATTGGCTCTACTACTACGAGCACAGCGACAGCGAGACGGTCCGGCTGATGGAGTGGGATCTCGGCCCCCTGGAGCGGAACCGCGACAAGTACGTTCGCTCGTCGCCGATCCGGTCCGCGTCGAAGGCACAAACTCCCCTCTTCGTCGTCGACCAGGCCTCGGATGGAGCGTCGTACGACCTCGATCGACGGCTCGATCTGGTCAAGGAGCTGAAGCGCTTCGGCAAGCCGGCCCGCTACAAGAAGTACGACGACACCGGTGGGACCTATGCGAGATCGGAGAGCGGCGCGAAGCAGATGCTGCCCGACATGATCCGGTACTTCGCCGAATACATCGGGTCGTGACGATCGAGCACGGCTTCGAGTCCGGGCAGCAGGCCTTCCGGCCCGTCGTCCGCGGCACGCGCCTGATGGTCTCCAGCGGCCACTATCTCGGCTCGCTCGCCGGCATGCGCATGCTCGAGCGGGGCGGGAACGCCATCGACGCCGGCGTCGCCGCCGGCTTCGCGCAGGTCGTGGTCGAGTTCCAGAGCGCCGGCTTCGGGGGCGAGTGTCCGATCCTCATCTACTCGACCAAGGAGCGGCGCGTCGTCGCAGTCAACGGCAACACGCGAGCACCGCGGGCCGCCACGGTTCGCGCGTACCGCAGGCTCGGATTCGACCTCATCCCCCACGACGGCTTCCTCAGCGCAGGCGTGTGCGCGACGCCGGGTGCCCTGCTTACGGCTCTCGAGCGCTACGGCGCGCTGGCCGTGGCGGACGTGCTCGCCCCCGCGATCGAGCTCGCGGGCGCCGGGTTCCCGATGTACGAAGCGCTCCAGCGGAACATCGCGAGCGCGCTCGGCTCGCTCCGGACGTGGCCTAGCTCGGCCGCGCTGCTCCTGCAGGATGGCGCGGTCCCCGAGATCGGGTCGCTGCGAAAGAATCCCGATCTCGCGGCGACGTATACGAAGCTGGTCGAGGCCGAGCAGAACGCTCGGAGCCTCGGCCGCGAGGGAGCGATCCGCGCTGCGCGCGACCGCTTCTACACGGGCGATATCGCACGCGCAATCGTCGAGTTCCAGCGTGAGACGAAGACCTCGCACGCCGGCGGACCCGAGTCGAGCGGTCTGCTGACGGAGGAGGACTTCGCGTCGTTCGACACGCGCGTCGAGCCTTCGGTCACGACGGACTACCGCGGTCTCTGCGTGCACAAGTGCGGTCCGTGGTCGCAGGGACCGGTGCTCCTGCAGCAGCTCCGCCTGCTCGAGGGCTTCGACCTGCGCGGCATGGGCCCGGGGTCCGCCGACCTGATCCACACGATCGTGGAGTGCGCGAAGCTCGCCTTTGCCGACCGCGAGCGCTACTACGGCGACCCAGATTTCGTACGCGTCCCGCTGGAGGGCCTGTTGTCGAAGGAGTACGCGGCGAAGCGGCGCGCGCTGGTCGACCCGCGCCGTGCATCGCTCGAGCAGCGGCCAGGCGATCCCGAGCACGCGGAAGCGCTCGCGCAAAGCGGCCAGCCCGTCGCCTCACGACCATGGCTGGCGGGGACGACGGGCGCGCGCGCCGTCGACGCCCACGGGAACATGTACTCGGCGACGCCGAGCGGCGGTTGGCTGCGGTCCTCCCCGGTGATCCCGGGCCTTGGTTTCGCGCTCGGTAGCCGGCTCCAGGCGTTCTGGCTTGACGAGACGCACCCCGACGGGCTCGCGCCACGGAAACAGCCTCGGACGACGCTGACGCCGACGCTCGTGACGCAGGGCGGGCGCGCTTATCTGGCATTTGGCACTCCCGGCGGCGATCAGCAGGATCAGTGGAATCTGCAATTCCTGATCAACGTGGTCGACTTCGGTATGGACATTCAGGACGCGCTCGATCGCCCTGCCTTCAACACCGAGCACTTTGCGTCATCGTTCCACCCGCGCGAGGAAAGACCTGGAGAAGTGCAGATCGAGCCGAGCGTGCCCGAGATCGTCCGCGACGAACTCGCGGCCCGCGGCCACCGGCTCCGGCTGACCGAGCCGATGAGCCTCGGCAATCTGACCGCGGTGCGCATCGACCACGCGACGGGCACGCTGGAGGCGAGCGCGACGTCGCGAGGTCAGAAGGCCTACGCGATCGGTTGGTGATGGCCGAGCGTTCAGCTGCGGTCGCCCAACGGGCTCGGGTCATGGTCAACGGCCATCCGCTGTCCTATGTCCACGCTGGAGATGGGCCGGCGCTCCTCTTGCTGCACACGATCGGCGGAAGCGCCTCTGAGTACTCACGAATCCTGCCTGTGCTGGCCGAGGGGCTCAGCACGTACGCACTCGACCTGCCGGGGCACGGCGAGTCCTACGCGCTCTCCGAGCATGAGCCGGTCCCGGACATCACCGGCACCCTGGTCGGGTTCCTCGATGCGGTCGGCCTGCGCAGCGCGAGCGTCCTCGGCAACTCGATGAGCGGGACGAACGCCCTCGAGCTGGCGATCATCCATCCCGATCGCGTCGAGAAGGTCGTGCTCGTCTCCGGAGTCGGGCCCTGGGCGGACCAAGCGGGGCTGCCGGCACGCCCGCCTGTTGACGTCGGCACGTCCGAGCGCAAGGAGCTCGAATGGTTCCGCGCGCAGTTCTTCGACGCAGCGGACGCGGACCGGCCTGGCCTATTCGAGTGGTGGGTCTCGACACGAAGCGCCGCGGATGACGAGATGATCCGAGCCTGGCGTCGGATGTCGCTGTTGGAGCGCCCGCTCAGTGCATGTGCCGCACCGACGCTTCTCATCATCGGCGCGAACGATCCCTTACATCCCGCGGCCTGGGCTCGCGCCTGGACGGCGCTACTACCGCAGGGTCACATCGAGACGATCGCTCGGGCGAAGCACTTCCTCAACCTCGAGCGGCCACGCGAGTTGGCGACGATCGTTTCGCGTTTCGTGCTGGGATAGCGACGACGCGCTCCCGCCCTCGGCGAGCGCTCTCAGGTCCCGACGTGCCAGCCCGACGCTGCGCCTTGAAGTTGCGTTCCAGCTCCGCGATGAGCAGCTTCGCGGCTCGGTCGGGGTCGCGGCGACGGATCGCGGCGACCAATTCGACGTGCTCGCGGTGGATCGCCTGGAACCGCCGCATGTCCAGAGGGATGAAGAACAGAGACCGCGCGATGAGCCGGTTCAATGTCTCAACAAGCGTTGGTGAGCCGGTCGCCTTCGCGAGGTGTTGGTGGAACTCCGTGTTGACCCGCCGGGCGCGCTGAAGATCTCGCTGGGCGAGCGCTCGGCTCGCCTCCGCGAGCAATCGCTCCAGATCGCTTACGATCTCGCCGGTCGCCCGCGCGGCGACACGGCGCATCGCGTGCGCCTCGAGCACAGTACGGAGCTCATAAGCGTCATCTCTGTCGTCGCTGTCGTGCTGCGCGACAACGACCCCGCGATGCGGCCGATTCTCCACGAAGCCTTCTGCCTCAAGGAGACCAAAGGCCTCACGCACAGGCGTCGAGCTCACGCCCAAGCGTTGGGCGACGTCCTCCTGTTGGAGTTGTGTGCCCGGCGACAGCGAGCCATCCAGGATCTCGGTCCGCAGGACTTCCGCGACCGACTGACGCTTTGTTTGGTACTGAGCCACGACCATGAGCACCATCGTATATAGAGCCGCAACTATGTGTTAGCGACCGAGCGCTTCGTTCTCAGGCCATAGCGATCACGGGCTTCAAGCGTGATCTGGAAACGCCGACACAAGCCCGACCGGCCGAATCACTCGGAGAGGAAGACGCGCCTGACCACTGAGGGGAGTCCACCACGTCCCGGGCGAGCTGGTACAGGCGCCGTAGTAGTGATCATCGACCTCGACGTGGCGGTCGATCTTCACGGTGGCGGTCTTCCTGGCCCGAACTGGTATCGCGTCGCTGGCAGCGCCCTCAGCGCCGGACGCTCGAGGTCGCCGCGTCGTGCCGCGCGATCGCCGCGAGAGTCTCCGCAAGCTGAGCGAGCGACAGCCGCAGAGGTGACCGCGCCCGTGGTGGCACGCAGCGCGCGCGCCGCGCCGTCCGACGAAACGATCAGGCGGGTCCCGTTGATCCGAGGCCAAGGACTTATCCGGGGGATGCACGCTACGGCTTCGCGAGCCGGTCCTTGAGGAAGTCGATCGACCGGTTCGGCGACGGATCCGCGCCGTTGAGGAGCGCGACATAGAAGGACACGTGGTCCGTGTAGTACGTCATCTGGAGCACCTCGGATAGGGCCGTGGCCCCCGGGAGCTCGAGCGTGTGGTGCTCGATCCCGGCCTGGTCGAGCAGCTCGTTCGTGACCTCCCAGCGCACGCGGTGACGGCCGAGGTCGTGTGTGCTCCGGAGGACGAACACCGCGAGCGCCTGCTTCGCGATCGCCGGGAGCGGGAAGCCGACGACGGCGTTGTGGTCCAGCTCGGGCAGCACGTCGAACGCCGCCCAGTTCTTCGCGTTCTCGTTCCACTGGCCCTTGACGCGGCGCGCCATGACGCCCATCGCGCCTGCGCCGTAGACGAACACGACCTTGCCCGCGAGCGCGACGGCGAGCTTCTTCGCGTCGTTCGTGCGCGCGCCCTCGTGCACCCGCTCCTGCAGCTTCGCGACGTCCGCGAGGGCGGCGTCGACATCGGCGGAGAGGTCGCGGATGTGGCCCATCTTCGAGAGCACGCCCAGCACGAGCGCGAGCGAATACCCGAGCGTGGCGCGTGGGCGAGCGGCGTACGAGAACGTGACGAGCGGGACCCCCGCCGACCGCGCGAGGTCGGCGAGACGCCCGCCGGTCGTGATGGCGATGGCCTTCGCGCCGCGCTTGCGCGCCTCCTCGAACGACGAGAGCGATTCCTCGGTGTTCCCCGAGTACGACGACGTGATGACGAGCGAGTCGCGGCCGACGTATGCGGGCAGGCCGTAGTCGCGGTGCACGCTCATCGGCACCTTCAGCTCGCTTGCGACGATCGCCGCGGCGAGGTCGCCGCCGATCGCGGAGCCGCCCATGCCGGCGACGACGATGTTGCGCACGTCGCCGTAGGCCGGGGGGATCTGCGCGCGCTGCGCGATGGCCCAGGCGTCGCGCACCTGCTTCGGGAGCTCCTTGATCCGGCCGAGCATGTCCTCGGGGTCCGCCGCCCGGATCCGCTCGACCGTCTCGAGCACGGTGGCGTCCATCAGTGCGTGATCCCGATGAGGCGCTCGCCCGCGTCGAGGAGCGGCGCGAGCTCCTTGTCGCTGCGCGTTTCGGCGTAGATGCGCACGAGGGGCTCCGTGCCGGAGAGGCGGATGAGGAGCCACGAGCCGTCCTCGCGGAAGAACTTCGCGCCGTCCTGCGTGTCGAGCATCACCGCGCGGGCGACGTGCGAGCCGTCGAGGGTGTCGGGCCGCGCCGAGGAGAGCTCCCGCATGATCCGCTCCTTCTCGCGCGGGTACGTCGCGGCGTCGAAGTGCACGTCGCGCCGGAGGTACGACGACGGCCCGGCGATCTCCATGAGCTCGGCGACGAGCTCGGACGGCTTCTTGCGCATCTTCAGCATCAGGTCGAGGAAGAACAGGTCGGCGACGATGCCGTCGCGCTCGGGCAGGTGCATCGCGAAGCCGAACCCGCCCGATTCCTCCCCGCCCATCATCGCGCCCGTCTCGGCCATCTTCGGGCCGATGTACTTGAAGCCGACCGGCACCTCGTGGACCTTCACGCCGTAGCGCTCGCCGAGGCGGTCGGCCATGAGGGTCATGTTCACCGTCTTCACGACCGGCTGGCGCAGCTTGCGGACCTCGAGCAGGTACCACATGAGCAGCGCGTACGTCGTGAGGGTCGTGATGAAGCGACCGGCCTCCGTGGCGAGGCCGGCGCGGTCGGCGTCGCCGTCGACCGCGAGCCCCACGTCCGCGCCCTCGGCCGGGACGCGCGCGAGGAACTCGTCGATGTTCGGCGGGATGGGCTCGGGGTTCACCCCGCCGAAGAACGGGTTGCGCTCCGCGTGCATCTCGACGACCTTCGTGCGCCCGCCGCCGAGGAGGCGCACGAAATACCCGCTGGCGCTCCCGTACAGGGGCTCGCAGACGACGGTGTAGCCGGCGCCGCGGAACGCATCGAGGTCGAAGAGCTCCGCGACCCGCGCGAGGTAGTCGGGTGCGGGATCGAACACGTCGACGAGGCCTTTCGCCTTCGCCTCGTCGAACGGCATGCGCTCGACACGGCCCTTCCCCTCCTGCAGCGGGTGGATCATCGCCTCGAGCTGCTTGAGGAGCGGAGGGTCCGCCGCGGCGCCCGACTCGGTCTTCACCTTGAAGCCGTTGTCGGTCCACGGGTTGTGGCTCGCGGTGATGACGATGCCGGCCTTCGCCTTGCGCCGCATCGTCGCCCACGAGAACGACTGCGTCGGCGCCGCGGCCGACGCGAGGTGCACGTTCACGCCGTTCGCGGCGACGACCTCGGCGGCCGCGGCTGCGAAGTGCTCCGAGACGAACCGGCGGTCGAAGCCGATTACGATGCCGCGGTCCGCGCCGCCGCTGCTGCGCACCCACTGCGCGACGGCCTGGCTGCAGATGCGGACCGCGTCGAACGTGTACTCCTCGGCGATCCGCGCGCGCCACCCGTCAGTGCCGAAGATGATCTTCACTCCGATCTTTCCGAGCCTCGCTCGGGGTCAACCCTCGCTCGGCCCCCGGTGCTCGCCCTCGTCGCTTCGGCTTCTCGCCTCAGCGCCTCGGACTGCGCGCCGTGGGGACGGTCGGCCTTCACGATCGATCTCCAGAAATCGAGGGTATCGGAGAGCGATCGTTCGAGCGGGATGGCAGGCGACCAACCCGTGCGTCGCCGGAACCGCGTCGAGTCGAGACGGAGGACCGCCGGCACGCCGGGACGGACGCGCTCCGCGTCGAGCTCCGTGCGGATGCGCACGCGCGCGAGCGACACGAGGATCTCGAGGATCATGCCTATCGAGACGGCCTCGTCGCTGCCGACGTTGTAGATCGTCGGGTCCGCATCCTCGATGTCCGCCGCGAGCTCGTACGCGGCCGCCATGTCGCGCACGTCGATGAACTCGCGGTGCGGCTCGAGCTGCCCGTGCTGGATGACCGGCGCGGCGACGCCGGCCTCGGCCTCGGCGATCCGCTTCGCGAATTCCGAGGCGGCGAGCCGCGGATGCTGCCGCGGACCGATCTGGTTCGAGGGTCGCAGGATCGTCACGCGCGCCCGTCGTCCGACCGCGCGGAGGACCGCCTCCGCCGCGACCTTCGTGGCGGCGTACACGTTCGTCGGATGGAGTGGGGTTTCCTCCGTCACCGGCACCGGCTCGTCGGGAATGCCGTACGCGTCAGCGCTCGACGCGGCGACGAGATGGGCCTCCACCGCGACGGCGGCCTCGGCGACGTTGGCCGTACCGACGACGTTCACCTGGAGCGTCGGGATCGGATCCTCGGCGGCGATCGTCGGGACCGGCTGTCCGGCGAGGTGGAACACGACCTCGGGCCGCGCCGCCGCGATCGCGCTCCGCACACCCGCGGCGTCGGTGACGTCCGCCGCGTGCAGCATGACGCGGTCCGTGACCGCCGCGAGGTACGCGTGCGGGCCGGGCTCGTGCGCGACGCCGTGGACCTCGTCGCCGCGCCGGACGAGGCGCTCGGCGAGATGGCTCCCCGCGAATCCCGTGATCCCCGTGATGAGCACGCGTCGCGGCATCGGCCGCATCGTACCGACACGCTGACCCGCACGACGGAGCCTTCGGCGCCCGTGGATACTGCGGCACGTGCGCATCGGCCGGTACGACGTCGAGATCTTCAGCGACGGCATCTTCCGTCTCGACGGCGGCGCGATGTTCGGGATCGTCCCGAAGGTCCTCTGGGAGAAGGCGAAGCCGCCCGACGAGCTCAACCGCGTCGCGATGGACATGAACTGCCTCCTCATCCGCGACGGCATTGGGCACGTCGTGCTCGTCGAGACCGGCGCTGGACCGAAGCTGGACGACCGGCAGAAGACGATCTACGGGATCGACGGCCCGCCGGCGCTGCTCGGCGAGCTCGCGAAGCGCGGCGTGCGTCCCGCGGACGTCACGCTCGTCGTGAACACGCACCTGCACTTCGACCACGCCGGCGGCAACACCCACCGCGACGGCGACCGCGTCGTCGCGTCGTTCCCGAACGCGACGTACGCCGTCCAGCGCCTCGAGTGGCACGAGGCGATGCGCGCGAACGAGCGCACGCGCGGGTCGTACGTCGCCGAGGACTATGCCCCGCTCGAGGCGACCGGCAAGCTCGAGCTCATCGACGACGCGCACGAGGTCCTCCCCGGCATCTGGCTCGAGCGCGTGCAGGGCCACACGCGCGGCACGCAGACCGTGCGCGTCAGCGACGGCGGCGCGACGCTCTGGTTCTCGTCCGACTTCATGCCCGACCGGCACCACCTGCCGCTCCCGTGGATCCCGGCGTTCGACCTCTTCCCGCTCGACACGCTCGAGGCGAAGCGCACGCTCCTCCCGCGCGCCGTCGAGGAGCGCTGGGTCGTCGGGTTCACGCACGACGTGCCGCGCCTCGGGCGCATCGAGCAGGTCGACGGCCGCTACCGGTTCACTGAGATCGAGTGAGGTACCCACCGCGCGCAGACCGAGCGAAGACGAGGTCGAGCATGGTGTCGCGATGGAGGGCTTTGCCCGACCGAGCGTCGGAACAGGCCCCGTGAGCGACGCCCTCCCGCGCACGGCGTCGACGGTCATCGTCGGCGGCGGGATCGTCGGGACGGCGACCGCGTTCTTCCTCGCGGACCGCGGAGAGCAGGACGTCCTCCTCCTCGAGCGCGGTGCGCTCGGCTCGGGCACGACGAAGGGCGGGCTCGGCGGGATCCGGCACCAGTTCGTGGACGAGCTCGACGTCCGCCTCTCGCTCCTGGCGACCGAGTTCTGGCGCGAGTTCTCGTCGTTCACCGGGAGCGCGCACGAGTTCGAGGAGCGCGGCTACCTCTTCATCGCCGAGACGCCGCAGGGGCTCGCGCAGCTCCGTGAGCCGCTCCCGCTCTACGAGCGGCTCGGCCTGAAGGTCGAGATGCTCGACCGCGCCGACATCGAGGACCTCGTGCCGGGGATCCGCACCGACGACCTCGCGGGGGCCCGGATCTGCGCGCGCGACGGCTACGGCGACGCGCTCAGCGCGCTTGCGGGCTTCGCGGCCGGGGCCGTCCTCGAAGGCGTGCGCGTCGCTGAGGGCACGGCCGTCACCGAGATCATTCGCGACGGCGACCGCGTGACAGGGGTCCGTACCGAACTCGGCGACGTGAGCGCGGAGCAAGTCCTCCTCGCGACGGGATGCTGGACGGCGCCGCTCGCGGCGACCGCCGGCGTCGTGGTCCCGATCTGGCCCTACGCGCGGTCGATCATGGAGTCGACCGTCATCCCCGCGCTCGCCGGCATCCCGATGACGATCGAGTGGGAGTCGGGCTTCCACTTCCGGCCGAAGGACGGCCGGCAGCGCTTCGCGATGCCGAACCTCACGACCGACGGACGGACCGAGAAGGGACCGGCCTCGGCGCCTTCGTCGTTCGGCGCGCTCGCGTACCCGCCGCTCGACGTGCCGGCCGCGCTCGAGCCGTGGGTGAGGGCGCGCGCCGCGCGGCGGCACCCGGCGTTCGCCGACCTGCGGATCGCCTCGAGCTGGTCCTGCTACTACGAGATGACGCCCGACGACCACCCGGTCGTCGGCCGCGTGCCGGAGATCGAGGGCCTCTACGTCGCCGCGGGCTTCTCGGGCCACGGGTTCATGCACTCGCCCGCCATCGCGCAGCTCATCGTCGAGGAGATGCTCGACGGGAAGGCCACGACGCTCGACATCACCGACCTGTCGCTCGAGCGATTCCGCACGGGCCGCCGCCCGTTCACGGCGACCGTCCTGTGAGCATCGAGGATCTGCCCGCGGTCCGGGGGATCCCGAGCGTGACCGCGGCGCAGATGGCGGAGATCGACCGCGTCGCGGTCGAGGTCGGCATCTCGACCGAGATGCTCATGGAGAACGCCGCGCGTCAGGTCGCGCTCGCGTGCCGCGAGGCGCTCGGGCGCCTCGCGGGCCGGCGGATCGTGTGCCTCGCGGGGAGCGGCAACAACGGCGGCGACACGTTCGCGGCGGCGCGGCGCCTGCACGTCTGGGGCGCGGCCGTCCGCTGCGTCACGACGGCGCGCGAGGCGCGTCCCGGCCTCAGCGGCCGCCAGCGCGGGATCCTCGGTCGGATCGGCGTCGAGGTCGCGGGCGTGGACGAGGCGCGGCTCGAGGAGGCCGACCTCATCGTCGACGGCCTCCTCGGCTACAGCGTCCGCGGGGCGCCGCGGGGCGACACCGAGGTCCTCATCCGCGAGGCCGACCGCTCACGCGTCCCGATCGTCGCGGTCGACCTGCCCTCGGGCCTGGACCCGGACACGGGCGAGCCGCTCGGCGTCGCCATCCGCGCCGCGGTGACGGTCACGCTCGCGCTGCCGAAGGCGGGGCTGCTGCGGTCGCGACGCCGCGCCGAGGCCGACGTAGGGGACCTCATCGGTACGCTGCTCGTCGCGGACATCGGCATCCCGCCGTCGCTCTACGACCGCTTCGGCGTCGACGCGCGGCGCTGCTTCGTCGACGGCGACCTCGTGCGCGTCGTCGGCTAGGCTCGGGTCGATGCCGCTCCGGACGAAGCGCATCGCGTTCATCGGCGGCGGCACGATGGCCGAGGCGATGATCCGCGGCCTCCTCGAGCGGCACCTCGTCCCGCCCTCGCACATCGAGGTGACCGGGCCGCGCCGCGAGCGCCGCGGCGAGCTCGCGAAGCGCTTCGGCATCCGCGCGCGCGCGTCGAACGCGGACGCGGCGAAGGACGCGCACATCGTCGTGCTCTCCGTGAAGCCCCAGGTCCTCCCCACCGTGATGCGCGAGCTGCACCGGCGGCTGCGCCCCGACCAGCTCGTGCTCTCGATCGTCGCGGGCGCGACCCTGCGGTCGCTGCGGCACGGCCTCGACCACCCGGCGATCGTCCGGTCGATGCCCAATACGCCCGCGCAGATCGGGATGGGCGTGAGCGTCTGGACCGCGACGCCGGACGTGACGGCCGACCAGCGCGAGCTCGCCCGGCTCGTGCTCGGCGCGCTCGGCGAGGTCGTGCACGCGGAGGTCGAGGAGGACGTCGACCGCGCGACCGCGCTCTCGGGGACGGGTCCCGCGTACGTGTTCCTCCTGATGGAGGCGCTCGTCGACGCCGGCGTGCACCTCGGCTTCTCGCGGCGCGTCTCGGAGGAGCTCGTGCTGCGGACCGTCGAAGGCTCGGCCGCGTTCGCGCGTGCGAGCGGACGGCACCTCGCGGAGCTGCGGAACCAGGTCACCTCACCGGGCGGGACGAGCGCGTCCGCGCTCTATGAGCTGGAGAAAGGCGCGCTGCGGACGGTTCCACTTTCCACGACGTGACAAAGAAGAGCGGCCGGGTCGACCCGGCCGCTCTTCATGCGGAGGCGTGAGCCAGGTTCAGGGGCCGACGCGGGTCTCGCGGACCTCCTCGTGGGCGGCCGCGACGCGCTCGCCGCCCCTGCGGCCGATGGCCGGCAGAAGGCGGAAGCGGGGCAACCCGCGCCGCTCGATCGGGCTCTCTTCACGCAGGACCGGATCTGACCCTGGCCTCGCAGCGAGCGAGGGGGCGCTGAGCGCTTCCGGACCGTGCCTGGCCGCGAGGAGGCCGCCGAGCCAACCCGCGAAGATCGTCGCGAGGAAGCCGAGGATCGCGCCGAACGTCACGGTGTCCCCGAGCGTGCGGAGGTCGAGCTCACGCGTGCCCGGGAAGACGTCGGCGAGCGACCGGACGCCCGAGGCCGCGAAGAGGCCCTCCTCGGCAGCGGCCGCGAGGAGAAGACCGATGAGCACGAGGAAGAGGCCGAAGAACGAGGTCATCATCCCGTGCCAGCTCGTGTGGTAGGCCGCCATCCGTCCGGCGACGTAGCCGCCGACGAGGTACGCGATCATCAGGCCGAGGACGACGGGCACCGCCAGGGCGAGGTCGTTCGCGACCGGAGCACGCCCCGCGAGGATCCCGGCCACGAGCGGGGCGACGAGCGTGGTGGCGCCCAGCGCGGCGATCCAGCCGCCGAGGACGGCGCTCCACGATGTTCCCGCCGGGTGCACGTAGGTCTGCTGCATGTGTCGTCAACCTCCTCTCGAGGTCGGTCACCGACCATGCAAGAAGAGGGCCGACCCCTCAGCGTGCTGCCGTGAGCCCCTTCGGCGCGACGTCGCGGAGCCTCCCCGCCATGTCCGTCCGCTCCCACGGCAGATCGAGCTCGGGCCGGCCGAAGTGGCCGTACGACGCGGTCCGCCGGAAGATCGGCCGCCGCAGCCCGAACCGCTCGATGATCGCCCCCGGCCGGAAGTCGAAGTGCTCGGCGATGAGCGCCCTGATGCGGTCGTCCGCCACGGCGCCCGTGCCGTACGTCTCGACGTTCAGAGAGACCGGCCGCGCGACGCCGATGACGTACGCGACCTGGATCTCGCACCGCGTCGCGAGTCCCGCGGCGACGATGTTCTTCGCGACGTAGCGCGCAGCGTACGACGCCGATCGGTCGACCTTCGTCGCGTCCTTTCCGCTGAACGCGCCGCCGCCGTGGCGCGCGTACCCGCCGTACGTGTCGACGATGATCTTGCGCCCCGTGAGGCCGGCGTCGCCCATCGGACCGCCGATGGTGAACGCGCCGGTGCCGTTGACGAGGAACCGCGTGCGATCGTCGATGAGGTCGCCCACCGCGGGCCGGATGACGGCCTCGATGATGTCGTCGCGCAGCGTCGTGTAGGGCGTGCCGGGGTCGTGCTGGGCGGCGACGACGACGCTGTCGACGCGGACGGGACGGCCGTACGAGTACTCCACCGTGACCTGGCTCTTGCCGTCGGGGCGGAGGAACGGCAGCTGCCCGCGCTTGCGCACGTCGGCGAGCTGCTTCGCGACGCGGTGCGCGAGCGAGATCGGGAGCGGCATGAGCTCCGGCGTCTCGTCGACCGCGAAGCCGAACATCATCCCCTGGTCGCCGGCGCCGAGCTCGTCGGGATCCTGTCCCTGCCGCGACTCGAGCGCGTGGTCGACGCCCTGGGCGATCTCCGGCGACTGCGGCTTGATCGCGGAGATGACGCCGCACGTCTGGAAGTCGAAGCCGTAGTCGGCGTCGGTGTAGCCGATGTCCTTCACGACCTCGCGTACGAGCTTCTGGAGGTCGACGTAGCCGTGCGTCGTGATCTCGCCGAGCACGAAGACGGTGCCCGTCGTCGTCGCGGTCTCGCAGGCGACGCGCGAGTTCGGGTCCTGGCGCAGGCACTCGTCGAGCACCGCGTCGGACACCTGGTCGCACAGCTTGTCGGGATGGCCCTCGGTCACGGACTCGCTGGTGAACAGGAGCCGCTCGGCCGCCGTGAAGCTCGTCGTCATCCTATGTCCCCGCCTTCCACGAGCTCGCGTACGCGCGCTGCTCGTCGGTCATCGCGTCGATCCGCATGCCCATCGCCTCGAGCTTGAGACGTGCGATCCCCTCGTCCAGGTCGCGCGGCACAGCGTAGACCCGCTTCTCGAGGCTGCCGGCCTCCTTCACCAGGTGCTCGACCGCGAGCGCCTGGTTCGCGAAGGACATGTCCATCACCGCCGGCGGATGGCCCTCCGCGGCGGCGAGGTTCACGAGACGGCCGTCCGCGAGGACGATCGCGGAGCGACCGTTGCGGAGCCGGTACTCGTTCACGTACGGACGCAGCTCGCGGCAGCCTGTGGCCTGCGACGTGAGCGTCGCGAGGTCGATCTCATCGTTGAAGTGCCCCGCGTTCGCGAGGATCGCGCCGTCCCGGAGGTTCGCGATCGCGTCCTTGCCGATGACGTTCACGTTGCCGGTCGCGGTCACGAAGAGGTCGGCGCGCCGCGCCGCGTCGACCACTGTGACGACCTCGAAGCCGTCCATGGCCGCCTCGAGGGCGCGGAGCGGGTCGACCTCGCACACGAGCGTGATCGCGCCCATGCCCCGGAGGCGCGCCGCGATCCCGCGGCCGACCCAGCCGTAGCCTGCGACCGCGGCCGTCTTGCCTGCGAGGAGGAGGTTCGTCGCGCGCACGATGCCATCGACCGCCGACTGGCCGGTGCCGTAACGGTTGTCGAAGAGATGCTTCGTCATCGCGTCGTTCACCGCGATGATCGGGTACGCGAGGACGCCCTCGCTCGCCATCACGCGGAGGCGGTTCACGCCCGTCGTCGTTTCCTCGGTACCGCCGCGGACGCTCGGGAGGAGCTCGCGCCGCTTCGTGTGCAGCTCGGTCACGAGGTCGGCGCCGTCGTCCATCGTGACCTGCGGCGCCGCCGCGAGGACCGCATTGATGTGCGAGTAGTAGGTATCGCGGTCCTCGCCCTTGCGCGCGAACACGCTGATGCGCTCGTTCGCGACGAGCGAGGCGGCGACGTCATCCTGCGTGGAGAGCGGGTTCGACGCGCAGAGTGCGACCTCCGCCCCGCCGTCGCGCAGCGCGATGGCGAGGTTCGCGGTCTCCGCCGTGACGTGGAGGCACGCGCCGATCCGCAGGCCCGAGTACGGGCGCTCCTTCGCGACGCGCTCGCGGATCCGCGACAGGACGGGCATCTCGCGCGCCGCCCAGGCGATGCGCCGCGCGCCGAGCTCCGCGAGCGCGAGGTCTGATACGTCGTGCGCAAGCGGGGGGTCCGCGGGAGCTCCGGTTCGACCGAGCTGGGGGGATCGCGGGGGGCTCGCCCCCCGCGTACCGTGTGTCATGACCTTCTCCAGATGTTCGTGATGCGTTCCCAGGGCGCCCGCCGGATGGCCGGCCCCTCGACGAACGTCGCGTGGGTGCGGTAGCCGAGGCGCTCGTAGACGGAGATCGCCGGCGCGTTGTCGGTACGGACGTTGAGGACGACGTCGCGGTGCTCCGCGAGCGCCGCCTCGGTCACCGCGGAGGTGACGGACGTCGCCATGCCGCGGTCGCGATACGGGAAGCGCGTGAGGACGTTGCCGACGGCCGCCACGCCCGCCTGCGCGGAGCGCACGTGCGTGCCCGCCGCGGCGGCGATGCGCGCGCCGTCGTAGATCGCGAAGTAGATCTCGCGGTCGACGCGCTCGCGCGTGAAGTAGGAGCGGGAGGCCTCGCCGTAGATCTCGATGAGGTCGGCAACGTCCTTGCGCCCGAGCCGCGTGACCCCGTGCGTGACGCGGGGCCGGAACGACGCGCGGTCCACCGCCATGCGCCGCATGATGTCGGCGCGCTCGAAGCGGTACGCCTGCTCGACCGCGAGCCGCCCGCGCGGTGGGACCGCGACGATGAGACGGCCCTCGCGGAGCGCGCGGAAGATCCCCCCGAGCGCCTCCGCCTCCCCCATCGCGAAGCACGGACGGAACGGGAGGACCTCGACGAGGAGCGCGGCCGCGACGATGTCTTGCCCGCGCCGAGCGACCCACCACTTCGCGGTGTCGACGTTGGCCGGGTCGAGGTCGGCGAGCGCGTACGCCGCGAGGAGGCGGTCCCGCTCGAAGAAGGCGCGCACGTCCGCGGCGGGAGCGCGTTCGTCGATGCGCATGTCGGGTACGAGCGGGGCCGCGGTCATCCGTCCTCCACCGGACGCCAGCCCGATCGGCCGAGTCCGCCTGGCTGCCTCGGCCTCCGGGGGCCCCGGATACGGGGACTGGGCGGGCCTCCGCCGTCCCGGATAGGCGTGCTGCGGGCAAGTCTAGCGCGGTGACGGTGCGGGCGGTCGGTCATCCTGTCCGCGTGGCAACGCCCATCCGCATCGCGGCCCACCGCGGGGTGCATCACGACGCGCCGGAGAACAGCCTCGCCGCGTTCGAGGCCGCGGTGCGCCTCGGCGCGGACGCCATCGAATTCGATGTGCGGCTGAGCCGCGACCTCGTCCCGATGGTCACGCACGACGTCGAGCTCGGCCGCAGCCTTGGCAGCGACGGCCTCGTGTTCCAGCGCACCGCCGCCGAGCTGCGTTCGATCCCGCTCCGCGGTGCTGACGCAGGATCCCCCCAGCTCATGCCGACGCTCGACGATGTCCTCGCGTCGTTCGCGGGACGCATCGGGCTCGAGATCGAGCTGAAGGACCCCGTCCCTGAGCTCATCCCCGCCGTCGCCTCACGCCTCGACCGCCACCGGGCCCACTGGGGGTCGATCGAGGTGACCTCGTTCGAGCACACGATCCTCATGCATCTCGCCCGCGCGGTCGCGGGACCGCTCCGGACGTGCGTGCTCGTGCAGCCCGCCGAGCCCTGGATGACCCCGCCGATCGTCGCGTACGTCGCGGGCGGCAAGGCGCGGCTCGCGGGCGCGAGCGCGGCGCACCTCCACCCGACGCAGCTCGACCCCGAGGCGGTCGCGACCCTGCGCGCCGCGGGCGTCGACGTGCACGCCTGGGCCGTGAACGACGAAGCGACGTTCGAGCGTGTCGTGCGGCTTGGCATCACCCAGTGCGATACGGATGTCCCGGAACGGATGCTCGAGCTTCGAACGCGCCTGGCCGCGGGTGCTGTGTAGAGCTGATCCCTCCTCAGCCGCCGATCAGGCGCAGACAGCTCGTGGACCGGGACGCGACGAGATCGACGAGACGGTCCGGCAGGGGGCGTCGCAGGGCCACCACATCCCGCGCCTTCGCCGCATCGCTGAATGCGTCGGGCGCGGAGTTGAGAAGCGCGCGGACGCGCTCGACCGTGGCCTCGGCATCGACCCTGAGCTCTCGCGCGACCGCAGGCCAGGGGTCACGTTGTGGGCGCATCCGGTAGTCGGCCCCGAGCCGCATCGCCAGGCGCAGGTCCCGCTCATGTCGGTAGGGGAGGGCGGACGCGATGTCGTAGAGCGGCGCGAGCCGGACCTGGTCCGCGGAGAGGAGCAGCGAGTAGTTCTTCGCATGAGCGTCCGTCCCGCCGACGATCCAATTCCAGATGAGCGCATCGACGAAGCGTGCGACCGCATCGGCCGCAGCGCTCGGAGGCATGACGCGGCGCAGGAGCTGCGCGATCTCACGCGGGCTCGGCCCACCGTGCTGCTGGTACTTCTGCGCTGGGCGTTTCGCCAGCGCCTGGCACACGTCCTCTTGGTGGACACGCCGCAACTGCCCATCGACGATCCGGCGGTCGAACCGTTCGACGACGATCGCGCTCTGGTCCCCGAACCGCTGCACGCGCGTCCGCGCCACCAGGAGGCCAGCCCGGCCCGCCGCGTCGAGGCAGAGATGCTCGTTGAGCTCGTGATCGCGGAAGCCACGGATCGCCGGCTTCAGGATGTGGCTCGTTGGGATGGCGCCTGTCGGGCTCCCCCAGCGCCCATTCCGATAGAGCAGCGCCCTTTTCGCCTGCGCCCCGGCCAGACTGAACTGGCCGGTGAAGGTCCTCCCGAGCCAGCTGGTGGTGTCCTGGACCAGGTCGCGGAGAAGGGCTGCGATGTCCCGCTCGGAGAGCCACTCGACGCGGCCACGCTGGCCGAGCGCCTGGTCCGCCCGCGAGGCGTCCAAGAAGCGGAACGCTCCCGCGCAGTCCATCCCGATCTGTGTGCCCAGCAGCGCGAACGGCGCTCTGGAGACGTGGAATCGTCGCGCCCAGCTCGCGACGACTTCGGGGTCCTCGGGCAGCAGGCCCCCGAGCCAGGGCGTGATGACGCGGTCGGAATGCGCTCGTACCGTCGTCGGCATGGCGACCGACAGCGGCGTCGCCGCGGAAAGCACCCGGTACGCGTCGTCGTACTCGAAGCGCAGGCGACCATTGCCCAGATGCGTGACCACGCCTGCGGCCTGGTCGTCGAGCGCCGCGACGAGCTGGTCACTCACCGTCGGCGGTGCTCCTCGAGCACGGCATCCAGGTCCACGGTCCCTCTCACCCGTCGTTCCGATGGGGCACCGTGTATCTCGAGTACGAGACCGAGCTGCTCGAGGACGCTCAGCAGGAGTCCCAGCTCCGGTCGCGACTTGCCACCCTCGAGCTCGCTGATCGACTTGCGCGCGACACCCGCGCGCGCGGCGAGCTCTGCCTGAGAGAGGCGGATCTCTTTGCGGCGACCTTTCACGATGGCCGCGAGGTCTTGCGCGGAGCGGACCGGCACAGCTCGTTCCCCCGTTGTGTAACCTTAGGGTTACACCTTACACTTGTAACCTCTGGGTGTCAAACACACGGCGTAACCCTTGGGTGACACCGGAGGACGCCACCGGCCAGTGGTCGCTCTCCCGTTCGCGCGGGCCGCTCGTAGCCGGACAGCCGGCGGCTAGAACTCGATGAGCGTCGCGATCTCGTAGCCCTCGAGGCGCTCGCGGCCCTTGAGGAACTTCAGCTCGATGAGGAAGGCGAGCGCGACGATCTCACCCTTGAGCTGCTTCACGAGCTCTATCGTCCCGGCGACGGTCCCGCCGGTCGCGAGGAGGTCGTCGACGATGAGCACCTTCTGGCCCGGCCTGATCGCGTCCTTGTGCATCTCGAGCGTCGCCGACCCGTACTCGAGGTCGTACTCGACGCTCACGACCTCGGACGGCAGCTTGCCGAGCTTGCGCACCGGGACGAAGCCGACGCCGAGGGCGTAGGCGATCGGCGCGCCGAAGATGAGCCCGCGCGACTCCATCCCGACGACGACGTCGACCTGCTTCCCCTTCACCTTCGCGAGCAACGCGTCGATGGCCGCGCGGAACGCCGGACCGTCCTTCAGGAGCGTCGTGATGTCCTTGAAGAGGATCCCCGGCTTCGGGAAGTCGGGGACGTCGCGGATCCTGGACGCGAGGTCAGTTGTGGTCGTCGTCACCCTTGAGATCATAGGTCGGGAGTCTGAGGGGGGCGCAGCCCCCTCATAGGCTCATATGGCGGTCCCGCCCTCGGTGACGCCCGGCTCCGGCATGCGCTCCTCCGGCGAGGGCGGGCGCTCGGCGAGGTGCGCCGTGTCGAACAGCGACTCGACGCGGTAGCCCGTGCCGTCCGCGCGGACGATCGTGACGTTCGTGTTCTCCGTCGGCGCGTGATGCACGTAGAGCTCGGGGAGCAGGCCGAGGAAGTGGCTCACGAGGATGCGCGTGACGCCGCCGTGCCCGACGACGCAGACGGTCGCGCCGGGGCTCGACGCGACGATGCGCTCGATGGCCGGCACCGCGCGGTCGCGGACCTGCTGGAGCGACTCGCCGTCCGGCCACTGCACGAACCCGCCGGGCGCCCAGTCGAAGCGCGTCCGGGCGTCCTCGAAGGCGAGGCCTTCGGCCTGGCCGACGTCGATCTCGCGCAGCTCCGGGACGACCTCGACGCAGAGGCCGTGCTCGCGCGCGATGATCTCGGCGGTGTCGTGTGCGCGGGCCAGGTCGCTCGAGACGACCCGGTCGAAGCGCACGCCGCGCAGCAGCGCCGCGACGGCCTGGGCCTGTGCGCGGCCGCGCTCGGTGAGCGGGCTGTCGGTCTGCCCGGCGTACCGCCTTGCCGCGTTCGCCTCGCTCTCGCCGTGACGGACGAAGTAGAGGACCGTTCCGGACCTGGCCGGGGGGTCTGAGGGGGGCGGCGAAGCGGGACCGGGGGTCTGAGGGGGCGCAGCCCCCTCATAGCGGGTCATACCCCGAGCCTCTCCGCGACGTCGCCCCAGCCGTTGACGCGCTCGATGCAGGCGTGCTCGACGTCGCGGTTCCACGAGTGGTCGAACAGGAGCACGCGGATGCCGGCCTCGGCGAGGGCGACGGAGATCACGCGGTCATCCTCGCAGAACACGTCGAGCTCGAGCTCCTGCGCGAGGCGGACCTTGTAGCGCGCCGAGCCGCTCGCGTCGTAGCGTCCGCGGACGCGGAAGGGATCGAAGTCGCCCTGCGGGCGGAGGTGCACCGCCCTCGCGTGGTCGAGGATCCCCTTCTCGCGCAGCCACGTCTCCGTGATGACGCGGCGGCGCTCGGCGCGCGCGGTGATGAAGTAGATCTCGTGGCCCGCTGCGACGAGGCGCTCGAGCACCGCCGGGCAGTCCTGGTACATCTCGAGGTCGCCGAAGAACGTGCCGTCATACGTCCGGATGCGGAACCGGTCCTTGTCCTCGGGCGACACCTCGGTGATCTCCTGGAGCGTGTGCCACCCGGCCTCGGACGGGAGCTCGACCTTGAACTCCTCGGCGAACCGGCGCAGGTACGGGATGGCGCACTCCGCGACGACGTCGTCGAGGTCCACGCCGATCCTCATTCCGACCCTCGCTCGGGATGAACCCTCGCTCGGGCCTGGGTGCTCGACCTCGGCTCGGCCTCGGTCTGCGCTCCCAGGGGACGAATGACATCGAGCAAACGAGTGAGCGCGTCGCGACGGTCGCCGCGGATGTCGAGGATGCCGACACGCACCTGGCGCTGCCCGACCTGCGCCTTCGGGAACGCCTGCCGCACCGCGCGTCGCTGCGCCTCGCTCGCGTCGGCGCCGAGCGTGACACGCAGCTCGGGCCCGCGCGCGCGGACCTCGACCGCGCCGGCGCGCATCGCGCGCAGCTTCACCTCGACGCCGTAGAGCAGGTCGCGCACCGGCTGAGGAGGGGTGCCGTAGCGATCGCGCAGCTCCTCGCGCAGGCTGGCGAGGTCGTCGAGCTCGCGCAGCTCGGCGATGCGGCGGTACGTCTCGAGCTTGCGCTGACGGCTCGGGACGTAGTCGTCGGGGATCGCGGTCGAGAGCGCGAGGTCGACGACGACCTCCGGGAGCTCGGCGACCTTCGGCGCGCCGCGCAGCTCCTCGATCGACTCCTGCAACAGCTGCGTGTACAGCTCGAACCCGACGGCCGCGACGTGCCCGTGCTGCTCCGCGCCGAGGATGTTCCCCGCCCCGCGGATCTCGAGGTCCTGCATCGCGATCTTGAAGCCAGCGCCGAGCTCGCTCGCTTCGAACACCGCCTGGAGGCGCTTGCGCGCGTCGTCGGAGAGGCGCTCGTGCCGGTCGTGGAGCAGGAACGCGTACGCCTTCTCGGTCGAGCGGCCGACGCGGCCGCGGAGCTGGTAGAGCTGCGCGAGACCGAGCTGCCCCGCGCGGTCGATGACGATCGTGTTCACGTTCGAGATGTCGAGCCCCGATTCGATGATCGTCGTGCAGACGAGCACGTCGAAGTCGGCGTCGGCGAAGGCGACCATGACGTGCTCGAGCTGCCGCTCCCGCATCTGCCCGTGCGCGACGGCGAACCGCGCCTGCGGCGCGAGCCTTCGCAGCCGCTCGGCCTCCTGCTCGATGCCGATGACGCGGTTGTGGACGTAGTACACCTGCCCGCCGCGGTCGAGCTCCCGGTGGATGGCCTCCTTCAGCAGCTCGGGTGTCTTCTCGACGACCTGCGTCTCGATGGGCTGGCGGTCCTCGGGCGGCGTCTCGATGACGCTGATGTCCCGGATACCCGAGAGCGCCATGTGCAGCGTGCGCGGGATCGGCGTCGCGGTCATCGAGAGGACGTGGACCTCCGTGCGCAGCCGCTTCAGGCGCTCCTTGTGCTTCACGCCGAAGCGGTGCTCCTCGTCGATGACGAGCAGCCCGAGGTCGCGGAATCGCACGTCCTTCTGCAGCACGCGGTGCGTGCCGATGACGACGTCGACGTCGCCCGCGGCGATGCGCTCGACGATCTCCTTCTGGTCGGGAGGCGCGACGAAGCGCGACAGCATCTCGACCTTCACTGGGAAGGTCTCGAGGCGCTCCGAGAACGTCGTGTAGTGCTGCTGCGCGAGCACCGTCGTGGGCACGAGGACGGCGACCTGCTTCCCGTCCTGCACCGCCTTGAACGCGGCGCGCAGCGCGACCTCGGTCTTGCCGTACCCGACGTCGCCGACGACGAGCCGGTCCATGGGCCGCGGCCGCTCGAGGTCGCGCTTCGTGTCCTCGATCGCCTGGAGCTGGTCGGGCGTCTCGGTGAACGGGAACGCGTTCTCGAGCTCGATCTGCCACGGCGTGTCCGCTGAGATCGCGGGCGCCTCGACGGTCTCGCGCTGCGCGTACAGGCGCAGGAGCTCGCGCGCGATGTCCTCCGCCGCCTTTTTCGCGCGGCGCTTCGTCCGGAGCCAGTCGGTGCCGCCCATCGCCGAGAGGGCGGGCGGCGTGCCGCCGACATAGCGCGTGATCTTGTCGATGCGCTCGGTCGGGAGCGAGGTGATGCCGTCGGCGAAGCGCAGCTCGAGGTACTCGCGGACGACGCCGGCGACCTCGCGCTCGAGGAACCGCTCGAAGAGCGCGATGCCGCGGTCCTCGTGCACCACGTGGTCGCCGGGCTTCAGGTCCGCGAGGAGCGAGCCGAGCGCGACGCGGCGCCGTCGGCGGACCGGGTGCCGCGGCTTGCGGAAGCCGAAGATCTCCGCGTCGGTGAAGATCCGCGCACGCAGCTCGGGCAGGGTGAAGCCCTCCGCGAGCGGCACGTGGAGGAGGACGAGAGCGCCGTCCGCGGGCGCATCGGCGAGCTCCTCGCGCGGCGTCGCGGGGATCCCGCGCTCGCCAAGGAGGTCCGCGATACGCGCCGCCTGCGGCGTCGCGACGATCCGCGTGTCCGTTCCGCCTCCGGCGACCTCGCGCAGGAACGTGTCGAGGCGACCCGCGTACGACGTGACACCGCTCCATCCGAGCGACACCGCGTCCCGGGCGGGCGCTCGTCCCGACCCTGCGCTCGCTCCGGTCGCGCGGGGGCCCACGTGGATGACCCCGCGCTCGGCCGCGGCGCGCTCGACGCGGTCGCGCGCGACGTACGGTACCGGGAACGCGCCGACGGGCAAGCCCTGCGCGGCGAGCTCCTGCCGGCGCTCCTCCGCGAGCTGCTCGTGCGTGTCCCACGCGAGGGTCAGCTCGACCGTGTCCTCGAGGACGACGGCCGCGCGGTCGGGCAGGTGATCGAGGATCGACGCGTCGGCGCCGAGCGCGGGCGCGAACGCCTCGAGCCCCGGCGCGTAGGCGCGCTGCCGCAGCGGCTCGACCATCGCCGCGTGCGCGCCGAGCTCGGGCTGGTCGGCGAGGCCCTCCCAGCCCGCGGCCGCGAGCCGCTCGGCGAGCGCCGGCCCGTCCTCGAGGGACATCTCGCGCGCCGGCAGGATGACGACGCTTCCCATGGCCTCCTGTGACCGCTGCGTGACGGGATCGAAGGACCGGATCGTCTCGACGTCGTCGCCGAACAGCTCGATGCGGACGGGCCGCTCGGCGCCGGACGCGTACACGTCGACGATGCCGCCGCGACGTGAGAACTGCCCGGGCTCGCTCACCTCAGGCACGGGCTCGTAGCCGATGCGCGTGAGCCAGAGCGCGGTCTCGCGCCACGGCAGCTTCGCCCCTGTCGCGATCGCGCGCGCGCGCTCCGCGAGGTCCTGGGGGCGGACGGTGTGCTGCAGCACGGCGCGCAGCGGCGCGACGACGGCGAGCGGATCGCCGTTGATCCCCCCGGGGGGACCCGCGCGCATGCGCCACAGCGCCTGCAGCCGCTGATGCACGGACCCCTGCGACGGCGCGGACGCCTCGAACGGCATCGCCTCGCGCTCCGGGAACGCGATGACGCGCTCCTCGCCGAGCCACCCGGCGAGCTCCGCGCGCCAGCGCCGCGCGCGCTCGTCGCTCGGCGCGACGAGGAGGAGCGTGCGCCCGAGACGCGCGACGACCGCGGCCCACGCGAACGCGCGCGCCCCCGCCGTGGCGTCGACGACGCCGCTCGCCTCGCGCGCCTCGATGCGCGCCGCGAGCTCTGCGAAGCGCTCGCTGCGGTCCGTGAGCGCGAGCACGCCCTCGAGGCGCGCGCGCGCCTGAACAGGCGCGATGGGGGGGTCTGAGGGGG
>Ga0233425_10004408_pt1 | contig 23690 bp, 16 predicted proteins | sample Watercolumn_Towu_2_FD_181712 | JGI IMG/M metagenome (GOLD analysis project Ga0233425, IMG submission 181712) | Freshwater microbial communities from Lake Towuti, South Sulawesi, Indonesia - Watercolumn_Towuti2014_140_MG | ecosystem: Environmental > Aquatic > Freshwater > Lake | place... | reverse complement strand
GAGGATGCACATCGATGGGTCCTCCCGGGTGACGGACGACGGAGTGCCGGTGTTCGGCGCGCACACTCGTCGTGCCTCTCGACCCCCGCTCTTCCTTCACGGGAAGTTGCCGGAAGCCATCATGTAGGCGAAGAAGCCGGCCCCAGCCAGCAACCACAGAATCCCGAACGCCGAGATGACGAGGGCGACGATGGCAAGCACGGTGCAGTGCACCGGTTTCTCCTCGATCCGCCGGAACTCCACCAGCGCGATGATCGACAGCACCAGCGCGGGAATGGACAGGATCGAGCAGGCGATAACCGACAGGGGCGCCATCACCAGCGCGATGATCGTCTTCGTCCAGGCGGACCGCACCCGCGGGTCCTCGGGCTGCGGGCCCCATCCTGTCATCGGCGGCGGCGGCAGCGGAGGGCCGTCTCGGGCGGTGGGGACGGGGGGTGGGGGGATCTCCGGGTCCATTCGTCGCCTCCCTGAAGCACCTATACGCCCTCGGCAGGGGTCCCTCCTGCAACGTGCAGGCCATCGGGCGGAGGGCCACGAATAGGCCCGCGACCTCGCCGCCCCACTGGGGGAACCAGCCATGTCCTGCTACTTCCGGCATCTGACCGACCTGTTTGAGGAGGCGGGCGTCACGCTCGCAGCGGGAAGCCGCCCTGCCATGCGCGCGCGTCTGGCGCAGCTGGTCGGCGGTACGGACGGCGACTGCTCGACAACCTGGAAGCTCATCAAGGAATGGAAGGCCGATCCGCGCCGCAGGAAGCGGCTGCTTCGCGCCATCAAGACCTGCGGCGACGGCGCCACGGGAGCGGCCGGCAAGGCCCCCCCGATACGGGGAGTCGCCCGCGGAGTGGTGGCGGTCCGCGACGCGGTGGCGCAGAAGGCCGCGCAGGCCCGCCAGGTCACGTCTGACGTGGTGGAGGAGGCCTTCGACTGGGCGACCCACGTCGACGTCGAGGGGACGAAGGAAGCGGTCCGCAAGCTACGGGCGCGCCACCCGAAGGCGACGCCTGGGGAGCTGGCGGAGGGGCTGATGAAGAGCACCCGGCTGTGGACGACTGCGGCGGGCGTCGGCACGGGCCTCCCGGCGAACCCCTGGGTGTCCGGGGGCGCCGGAGTGGTCGACGCGGCAGTGTCGCTCCGTCTGCACGCGCGCATGGTCGCGCAGATTGCCTTGCTCTACGACCCGGGCTTCCTCGACGATCCGGAGGCCCACGCCGAGATGCTGCTGATCGTGTTTGGGGTGGGCGCGCTCAGCCAGTCAGCCAGGACGGGGGCCGTCCTGGGGGGCATGGGCGTGACCCGCCAGGGGGTCAAGCGCCTCCTGACGGGCAGCCGCCTGCGAGCCTTCCGCAACCTCATGCTGAAGTACTTCGGCCAGACGGTCGGCCAGAAGGCCGTGGTCACGAAGGTGCTGCCCGTAGTCGGCGCCGTGGTCGGCGGAGGGTGGAACTTCGCGGAGACGAGCGTCGTGGGCGCCCGGGCCATCCGCTACTTCGAGAACCAACCCCTCGACGGCCAGTAGCCTCCAGGCTCCGGGCCTTCACGCCTGCCAACTCGCGAACCTGCGAACCTCCGTATGCATGCACTCTCGGTCTATGGCGCTCGCGCCCACAACCTGAAGGAGATCACGGTCCACCTGCCCCGGGAGCGGCTGGTGGTCTTCAGCGGCGTGAGCGGCTCGGGGAAGTCGTCGCTGGCCTTCGACACCATCTACGCGGAGGGCCAGCGGCGGTACGTGGAGTCGCTGAGCGCCTATGCGCGGCAGTTCCTCGACCGGATGGCGCGCCCTGACGTCGACCACATCGAGGGGCTCTCGCCCGCCATCTCCATCGAGCAGAAGGCCGCCAGCGGCAACCCGCGCTCGACGGTGGCGACCGTCACTGAGATCAGCGACTACCTTCGCGTGCTCTTCGCGCGGGTCGGTCGGGTGCATTGTCACCGGTGCGGGCGGCCCATCACCTCCCAGACCGCCGAGCAGATCGTCGATCGGCTCCTCGAGCTACCCGAGGGCGCCCGCCTGCTGATCCTCGCGCCGATGGCGAAGGAGCGGCGTGGTTCCTACAAGGACATCCTCGGCGACGCCGTGCGTCAGGGGTATGTGCGGGCGCGCATCGACGGGGAGGTCATCGACCTCTCCGGCAAGGTGCGGCTATCCGAGAAGCAGCGGCACACGATCGAGATCGTGGTGGATCGGCTCGTCGTCCGACCGGACGTGCGCAGCCGACTCAACGACTCCGTCGAGACCGCTCTTGCGCTGGGCGACCAGACGCTGGTGGCGGCCGTCGTCGAGGGGGAGGACCTCCTCTTCTCGTCCCGTTTCGCGTGCGTGGACTGCGGGATCAGCTACCCGACGCTGACGCCCGCGATGTTCTCCTTCAACAGCCCCCAGGGTATGTGCCCGGCGTGTGGAGGCCTCGGCACCCGCCTGGCCCTCGACCCTGGGGCCCTCGTCGCGGACGCGTCGAAGCCGGTCCTCGGCGGCGCCCTCGACCTGCAGGGCAAGGAGGGCACGCCCCACTCCAGGCATGTCGTGGAGGCCCTTGGCCGGCACTTCGGCTTCGAGGTCGATACCCCCTGGAAGGACCTTCCGGAGGAGGCCCGCCGCGCGGTTCTGGAGGGAACCGGAGAGGAGAGCCTCGAGTTCACGTACAAGGCCCGGACGGGGCGCGAGTTCTCGTACACCGCCACCTGGGAGGGCTTCTTCGCGCCGACCCGCGAGGGCCGCGGCGCCGAGGGGGTACGGTACGCGGCCATCTGCCCCACGTGCCGGGGCACGCGTATCCGCTCCGACGTCCTCGGCGTCCAGGTCGGCGGGAAGTCGATCGTGGAAGTCCTGGCTCTCTCGGTCGAAGAGGCTGAGCGCTTCTTCGGGGAGCTCGACCTGGGCCGCTCTCAGGCCGCCATCGCCTCCCGCCTCGTCTCCGAGGTCACCGCGCGGCTGCGCTTCATGGCCGATGTCGGTCTGGAGTACCTGACCCTCGACCGCGCCTCGCCCTCTCTGTCTGGGGGCGAGGCACAGCGCATCCGTCTCGCGACGCAGATCGGCGCTGGGCTCACCGGCGTCCTGTATGTCCTCGATGAGCCCAGCATCGGGCTCCACGCGCGCGATCACTCGCGGCTCCTCCGGACGCTCGTGCATCTCCGGGACCTGGGCAACACGGTCATCGTTGTGGAGCACGATGCCGAGACCATCCTCAGCGCCGACTGGGTGGTTGACTTCGGCCCCGGTGCCGGCGTCCACGGGGGCGAGATCGTCCACGAGGGCTCGGTCGAGGCCCTGCTGGCCAGCCCCCACTCCCTCACGGGCGCCTACCTCTCCGGTCGGAAGCGGATCGAGACGCCCTCCGTCCGCCGACAGGTCGACCCGGCCGCTACGCTCCAGATCCTCGGAGCGGAGGAGCACAACCTCCGGAGGCTCGATGTCAGCCTCCCCCTCGGCGTGTTCACCTGCGTGACAGGGGTTTCCGGCTCCGGGAAGAGCACGCTGATCATCGATGTCCTCTACCGCGCGCTGCAGAAGCGGCTCTACAACTCCACCGCCCGCCCCGGCCGTCACCGCAGCCTCCGCGGGCTCGAGCGCATCGAGAAGGTCGTCAACATCGACCAGGACCCCATCGGCCGCACGCCGCGCTCGAACCCGGCGACGTACGTGGGCGCCTTCAACCTCATCCGCGAGCTCTTCGCCGCAACGCCCGAGGCGCGGATGCGCGGCTATGAGCCCGGTCGCTTTAGCTTCAACGTCCGCGGGGGGCGGTGCGATTCGTGCGATGGCGACGGCACGCTCCGGGTCGAGATGCACTTCCTCCCGGATGTCTACGTGACGTGCGAGGCCTGTGGCGGAACACGGTACAACCGAGAGACGCTGCAGGTGCTCTACAAGGGACGCAACATCGCCCAGGTCCTCGATCTCACCGTCGCCGAGGCCCTCGAGCTCTTCGGCAGCATCCCGCGGGTGAAGCGCATCCTGGAGACCCTCGCCGCCGTGGGACTCGACTACATCCACCTCGGCCAACCGGCGCCTACTCTCTCCGGCGGCGAGGCCCAACGGGTGAAGCTGGCGAAGGAGCTGGCGCGCACCCAATCCGGCACGACGCTCTACGTGCTCGATGAGCCGACCACCGGGCTACACTTCGATGACATCCGCAAGCTCCTCGCGGTGCTGGACCGACTTGTCGACGCGGGGAACACGGTGGTGGTGATTGAGCACAACCTCGATGTCATCAAGTGCGCGGATTACGTGATCGACCTCGGGCCCGAGGGGGGCGGCCGGGGCGGGCGCATCGTCGCCGCCGGCACGCCGGAGGAGGTCGCGCAGACCCCCGGCTCGCACACAGGAGCCTACCTGGCCCGCGCGCTGCGCGAGGCAGCCCACCCACGGAAGGGGAGTCCGCAATGAAGGTCGGAGTGAACCTGTTGCTCTGGTCGGCGCAGATGGGTCCCGAGTCGGTGGACCTGGTGCACAAGGTCGGCGACATGGGCTTCGACGGCGTCGAGATCTTCATCGATGATCCCGCCGCCATCGACACCTCCGCACTCCGCGAGGCCGCCGCTGCCCACGGGCTCGGCGTCACCTGCTGCTCGATCGTCGGCCCCGATCGCCACCTCATCAGCGATGACGCCGCGATCCGCCGACAGGCGCTGGACTACCTGAGGGCCTCCTGCGACGTGTGCGCGGAGGTCGGGGCGGATACGTTCTGCGGCCCCCTGTACGCGGGAGTAGGAGTCCTGGCAGGCCGACCCCGCACGGAGGTCGAGTGGGGCCGGGCGGTCGAGGGCCTGCGGGAGGTCGCCGTCTGTGCGGACGAGTGCGGCGTGACGCTCGCCCTCGAGCCGCTGAACCGCTTCGAGACCTACTTCGTGAACACGGCCGCCGACTGCGTCCGGCTGTGCCGCGACATCGATCACCCCCGCGCCCGGGTTCACCTCGACACGTTCCACATGGGCATCGAGGAGAAGGACCTCGCCGGGGCCATCCGCACTGCGGGCGGACTCCTCTGGCACGTTCACTGCTCCGAGAACGATCGCGGCACGCCCGGTACCGGACACACCGAGTGGAGCGAGGTCTTTGCGGCGTTGCGGGAGGTGGGCTACGACCGGTGGCTGGTCATCGAGAGCTTCGTGCTGGGTAACGAGGCGATCGCGAAGGCTGCTGCGATCTGGCGCGACATCGCCCCTAGCGGCGACGCTCTAGCGAGCGAGGGCTTGGCGTTTCTGAGGGGACAGTCGGCGGCCCAAGGGTGACCGATGGGTCGTCACCGGTGACCGTTCGCCGCGTCGTCCCCCGCCCTGTGGAAGGCGAGGTAGCCGCCCAGGAGGGGCTGAGTGCCCAGGGCGCCCTCCTGGTTGGACAGCAGCATGACCGTGCCGGCCTGTCCGACGGCGATGCCCACGTGCTGCGAGCGGCGGGCGCCGTAAGTGAAGGGCCAGACCACGATGTCCCCCGGTCGCGCGATGCCGTCCTTGCGCGCTTCGTAGCCCCGGCCCGGCAGGCCGGTGGCCCACATGGCCGCATCGCCCAGACCCCAGCCCAGCGCCTCGGCGACGGTGCGCGCGCACATGTTCGGCGCGTGGGAGACGCGGCGCGTCGCCATCCGCTCGATGGCGAGGGTCGTCTCCGCCTCTCGCGGGTAAGTGAGCGTCAGACCGCTCTCGGGGAAGACAGTCGTCTTCATCCCCTCGATGAAGGAGTCGTGCCACTCCCGCAGGCGTTCGAGCTTCTTCTGCGCCACCGGATCGCCCGGGCCGAACGCGGTGGGACGCTCAGAGCAGAACAAGCCGAGCTGCCCGCTCAGCTCCCCGTCCGGGGGCGTCGGAGCCTCCGGGGTCCGCGGGCCGGTGGGGAGCGGGAACAGAGCCGCGAGGTCCGTCGGCGCCGGAGTCGTCGCCTGCGCGGGCTGGTGGGCCAGTGGCGCGCGGCCCTGGTGGCCGCTGGGCGAGGCCAAGACCATCCACTCCAGGTCCCGGTATACCAGCCGGTCGCCCGACTGCGCCTGCACCAGGAGGACCTCGATCTCCGCACCGGGCGGCCGCGGGGCGCGAGTCGGCCGGACCCGCGATACCCAGCCGCGGTAGACGACCCCCTCGGTTGGGAACTCCACCTCCACCGGCGCCCCCACCCGACAGAAGCCCGTGAACTCCTCGGCAACCTCGGCGCTCAGCCGGGCCACCGACGTAGCCCGGAGCTCCAATACCTGGGTGCCCGGTCGGACGATCGCGCCCTGCGGAGCCAGCGCCTGCGAGACGACGCATTGCCACGGCGCGAGGTGCTCCGTCCAACGGCGGCGGGCCAGCTCCTCCGCACTCCCGGCGGGCCACGGCAGCGGCCCGTAGTCGGCTCCCTCGGGCAGATCCCCCGGCCCCACCAAGCGAAGGGTCTCGTCGGGCGGCGGCGCGTTCACCGTCGGGCCCGATCCGCCCACGATGGGTGACGGGAATCCCGGGAGGTCCTCCGAGTCGGGCGGCAGCGTAGGGCTCGGAAGCGTGGACCGCGTGCGAGGCGCCGGAGCGGTTGCTGGCGCCGGGTGCGGCGTCGCCCGCGCGATGGTCGACGGCGGGGGCGTCTGCTCCTCCTGAGCGGCAACGGGGGTCTTGGCGCTCTCCACGCCCGCCAACGCCGCGTCCCGGTCCGCCTCGGCGCTCTGCAACGCCCTTCGCGCCTCGCTGACCCGCGCCTCGGCCGCCGAGACCGCCGCCTCCGCCTCCCGCAGCCGCTCTTCCGCCGCCTTCACGTCGTTTCGCGCGACGACCCCGGCGTCCACCAGCCGCTGCCGAGCCGCAACATCCTCCGCCAGGGGCGCGACCGCCCCCTGGGCGGCCCGCAGCCCCTCCTGCGCTTCCGTCAGCAGCGCCTGCATCTCCCCGACGCGGCTCTCCGCTCCGGCCAGCCGCTCAGACGCCTGTCGCATGGCCGTCGGGTCCGGGGCGGGCTTGGGCCGCGGCGCGGGCGCCGGTTGGACGATCGGCCCGGGCTCCTCCGTCGGGGCCGGGCTGCGGGGCATCCGCACGATGGGGGCGGCTACTCGCGGCGGGGTGGCCGGGGGTTGCACTTGGGGCGCTACCGGCAGCGGCAGCACCGGCGGCTGGATGGCCAGACGCACCGCCCGTGACAGCGGCGCCGGGAAGGTGCGAGGGGCAACGATGAACGGCCGGCTGCCGATCTGCGCTGCGAACGCCTCGGCACGCGTCAGGTCGCCCAGCAAGTCCAGGTCGTACACACGGAACAGCGGCGTGCCCCAGGGGATGACGCTCTCCGGGGAGCAGACGAACTCCAGCACCCCCGGCTCTGTCGCGCTGACGATGTGGGTGTACGTGGACGCGCGCAGGGTCGCCACCAGCCCCTCGAGGTCCGAGGCCGACCAGCCGAAGCGCAGGATGGCCGGTGGAGTCGGCAGGAGCCTCTCGGCGGGAGGGGCCTGGCGAGCCGTGACCGCACGCGGGCTGTGATCAGGTTGGGCCGCCATTCCCGTCGCCGGACAGACGATCAGCAGGATGGCGGTGAGCCACTGCGGCATGAACGTACCCAGGGGTATGAGCTACACCCTTTCCTCAAACGCAGTTCGCCGGTCGGAGGTTCACTTCCTGCCCGGGCGGTCGGTTTCGGGGGCCCTCCGTGGTGATGACGTCCCCCAGTGTGGTAAGAAGGCAACAACGCAGGGCCGGATAGGGCCCTCTACTCAGGGAGATGGGCCATGTCGCGCCGACTGGGAGGCCGGCGGGGCGGGTTCACGTTGATCGAAGTCCTGCTCGTCGTGGCGATCATCGCGATCCTCGCCTCCATCGTCGTCCCTCGCATCTGGCCAACCGTCCGCGAGTCGCGGGAGAGCGAGCTCCGGGCCAACCTGCGTGGCCTCCGGAACGCCCTCGGTCTCTTCATGGCCCACTGCGGCGACTGGCCCGGTCGGCTCGAAGACCTGACCGCGTCCGACCCCACGGGCCTGGTGGGCGGGGGCGGCAGCCCGATCCCGCCCGACTGCTTCCAGGGTCCCTATCTCATCGCCACCTCGGACGGGCAGCTTCCGTGCGACCCCTTCACCGGCGCCCGAGACTGGGACTACGACCCCTCCAGTGGGGCCGTGCATTCCGCCTCCGCTGAGGCATCGGGCGATGGTACGCCCTACAGCTCCTGGTAGGGCCGCTCAGTCCCCTTCTCCCGTCAGTCCCAAGTCAATCCCGGCCGTGCGCTCCGCCTGGGAAGGCACCAGGTACAGCGGTCGCAGTCGGAACGCAGCCTCCGGGTCAGCCTCCCCGATACGTGATCGGGCCGCATCGGTGAGCTGCGCGGCATCCGGCTCGCACAGGGACGGTGGCGCGAACCGCGCCCGCTCCCCCAGCGCCGCCGCGAGGGCCCCTTGGTGCGCGAGCGCTCCCGCCCCCACCAGCTCGACGGGGCCCTCCAACCCGGCGACCCTCGCCGCGGCCTCGTCCGGCTGCACGGCCACCGGCGCCAGTCGCTCCGTCAGGCCTCCACCCTCCGAGAGATAGACCGCCAGGTACAGCGCCGTGTTCCACGCGGGCAGCAGCACCGCGACGTGTGCGCCGGGGTCCCCGGCGAAGGGCCACGCTACCACCTCCGTCGTCGCGATCCCCACGAGCGGGATGCCGAGTCGGTGGGCCAAGGCCTTGGCGGTCACGACCCCGATACGGAGGCTCGTGAAAGACCCCGGCCCGCGCGAGACCGTCACAGCCTCCGGTCTCCTGCCCTCGCCCAGGTGCCCCAGCGCCGAACCGATCTCGGCCGCCAGCCGCTCACACAGCGTTGTGCGGCTGGGGAACGTCCGCGCGGCCAGGACCGTCTCCCCGTCCCGCAGCGCGACCGAGGCCGTCTCCCCCGAGGTCTCGATGCCCAGCACGGTCATGCGCCCGTCTCCTCGTCGGCCAGCTGCCCCAGCACCTGCCCAGGCCGCTCGCCGCGGGCCGCGAACTCCATGACCCGCGTGTCGTCCCCCGCGTCTTCCAGCGCGACCTCGATTCGCTCGCCGGACAGGGCCTCGGCCACGTTCCCCGCCCATTCGACGGCCACGACGCTCGCCTCCGCCTGCTCCTGCAGCCCCAGCTCCCAGAACTCCTCCGGCGTCTCCAGTCGGTACGCGTCCACGTGCAGGAGCCCCGGCGCCCCGGGGTAGTGCTTCGCCAGGACGAAAGACGGGCTCGACACGACCGCCCGAATGCCCAGCCCTTCCGCCAACCCCTGGACGAAGCATGTCTTGCCCGCGCCCAGCGGTCCCGACAGGGCCACGAGGTCCGCCGCGCGTAGCAGCCGCGCCAGCCGAGCCCCGATCCGCCGGGTCATCTCAGGTGAGGTGGAGGTGAGCCGCATCTGGGTGAGTGTGCGGCGTGCGCCGCAGCGTGCCCCGCTTCCGCGCCAGGCCGTCGAGGACCTGCCCCGCCTTCAGCGCACGATCTGCGCCGAGGCGCGTGCCCGGGCGACGAGGATGCCGTTGTTGTAGCTCCAGATGGCGACATGCCCGCCCGCGAGGGGCTGGGGGTCCTGCCAGCGCAGCACCCACTGGCCGTCGACCGCCATGAACAGCTCCGGGCCGAGCTTCACCACGCGGACATGGAACCAGTGCCGGTGGAAGTCAAAGTTCCCCGTGTTCGGGTTCACGAGCCGCACGGCGTTCGTCTCAGCCACGACCGCGTTGCCGCGCAGGATCTTGGTCTTCGTGTTGTTGTCACCCGCGAAGACGAAGCTGTAGCCCGAGCACAGATTCTGCCCATCCCCGGCGATGGTGCAGTTGATGTCGCTTGGGTGGGTGTAGCCGCCCCGCTCGGGCGTGGTGTCCATCTCCAGCCCGGCCCAGAACTCGAAGGTCTGGTCGCCCCAGAACTGCCGCTTGCTCCAGACCAGCGGCGACTTGTGCTTCGACCCGCCGAACCACGCCCAGCCGGGGAAGCAGGACCAGCGGTCCGTTACCTGCCAGACCCCCAGCGTCGGCCGCCAGTCGGTCGGTGCCCCCGCGAACGTATACTCCCGCAAGTGGGTCGAGTACGTCTCCACGCGGTTCAGGTCCAGGTACGCGCCGTCCGAGGCCAGATCGAGGCCGCTGTTATCAAGCCACGTGGCGTCGTTCACCGCCAACACGGGCGCGCCATCCAGCCACGCCCGGAGGGTCGTGCCGACCTTGTCGACGCGGAGGGAGTGCTCGGGCGCCGCGCCGACCTCCGCCTGACCCAAGACGAGCCCGCCCCGCCGTGCCGTCACGGCCGCCCGCCCTGCGCCACCGTGAACGTACTCTACCTCGACCACCGGCGGCGCCAACGGCACGCCGGTCGCGGTCAGCTCCTCCTCGGCAACCCCGGCGATCCTCAACGCCACCCGCGACGCCGCGTTCACCGCCTGCCGGAAGGGCGCTCGCAGGGACACGTCCCCGAACACCGGCAGCCGGAACACGTACGCCCCCGACTGCGGGTCGCGGGGCCAGTCGCTGGCCGGGCGCGCCCAGTCCGCCATCGTGTCCTCTTTCGCGAACTGCGCCGTGATCTCGACCGGAAGGTACGGCTCCTCCAGTGAGCGGACCATCACATTCCGGAAGACGACGCCCTGCCCCCCATCGGCGCGCAGCCCGGCGCCTCCGGTGGTGCGCGCGAAGTCCGCCGCCGCCAGCACCGGCCGTCCATCGACCCGCCCATCCAACAACCCGTGGCCCACCCCCAGCGAGAGCCGTTGCGTCGCCCCCGGATCGAGGTCCCCGGCCGCCGTGGCCAGCACGGTGGGCCGCCCGCCCACCATCCGCATGAGGTGCCACGTGCCCACCGGGGCGCCGCGCGCCCAGTAGAACAGGTACCAGTTGTCCAGGCCCTCCACGCAGGCGTACAGGCCGACACCCTCGGCCTCGCCCACGACGACATCCGCCGCGACCTCGTAGTTGGTCCACGATGGGGGGCCGGTCATCAGTCCGGCGCCCTGCTCCGCCGAGCCAGTCCCGTGCAGGCTCCCGTCGCCGGCGTCCCAGCGACCTCCGGTCTGCAGCCACGCGCTCAGGCCGGGGGCCGTGAACGGGTCCGTGAAGGCCTCCCACGGCTCGACGATCACGTCGTCGAACCAGCCGTCACCCGCATCCTGGGCGAAGAGGCCGATCCCGCCCTCTCCGAAAGTCGGGTCATACACCCCGATGCGTTGCTCGCCGTCCAGCCAGCCCTCGATGAGCCCGTTGGAGGTGCGTGCCGTGAGGAGGCTCCACAGGTCCGGCTCATAGCCCCCGGCCGCGGTCTCCAGCACTTGCGCTTGTCCGTCCAGCACTCGTTCCAGACGCATCTGGGGGCTCGTCGCGCCGCTGGCTCGCCCCAGGGCCAGGAGGTAGTAGTTCGCCGCGTCCTGCACGCCGAATGCGAGCCCGATGGTCCCGTCCGGGAGGGCCGCCTTCACCGCCACACTCGCGGAGTACGAGTCCCAGAACCAGTCGCCCACCGTCGTGAGCTGTGGCCCAGGCCCGTTGCAGCAGAGGGAGAAGGGGTTTGCGCTCAGCTCCGGGCGCAGTTCGCCCTTACCCCCGGCGAGGCCGACATTGCGCCACTGCCCCGAGGCGACGCGCCAGAGCTCAGCCTCACCCGGCCCGCGCATGAAGTCATCGCTGAAGCGCACCGGCTCCACGAGCTGCACGACCACGTCGTCGGGGCCGAGTGTCACCCCATCTGCGAGGACGCCCACGTGCCCGCCGTACGGCGCGGCATCGTGGGCGCGCGCCACGCTCCGGCCGTTGCAGAGCAGCTCCATCGCCCATGCCCGGCGCCGCACGCTGACGGCGACGGTGCCTTGGAGCTTCGGCCACGTACCGCTGTGGGCCAGGCGGCGGCTCTCTGCGCCCGCGACTTCCTCGAACCAGCCGCCCTCGGGGGTCAGCACCGCGACGTGGTAGGTCGCCTCGGACTGCCGGTCGAAGGCGATGCGCACCTCTGCGCCCGCCGGCCATGTCGCGGGGGAGGGCACATCGCAGGCGAGGGTGTAGTCCCCCTGCACGGGGTCGGGAGCCAGGCTGTACTCGGCGCCCCGCGCCCCCGCCGCCCCAACCACGAGCAGCAGAAGAGGGGTCGCGACCCGCGTTGGGGCTCGCATGTGCGCCTACTCGCGAGGTGCGGCCGCGCGCAAGGCGTCCCGATACGGCGGCCGGATGACCCCGACCTCCGTGATGATCGCCGCGATGAGATCGCTCGGCGTCGGGTCGAAGGCGGGGTTGTAGATACTAACCCCCACCGGGCACGCGGGTTGCGTGGCGAGGTGGGCGAGGTGCGAGACCTCCCGATGGTCCCGCTCCTCGATGGGGATGTCCTGCCCCGAGGGCAGGCTGAAGTCGACGGTCGAGAAGGGCGCGGCCACGTAGAACGGCACGCTGTGGTGGTGTGCCAGCACCGCAACCGAGTACGTCCCGATCTTGTTCGCCGCATCACCGTTGGCGGCGATCCGGTCGGCGCCGACCACTACGCAGTCCACGCGTCCCTGTTGCATCAGGTAGCCGGCCATGTTGTCGGTGATGAGCGTGCAGGGAATGCCCTCCTGCTGCAGCTCCCACGCGGTGAGCCGCGCGCCCTGCAGCAGCGGCCGCGTCTCGTCCACCCAGACGTGCGGCCGTCGGCCCGCCTCCTGCGCCGCGCGGATGACCCCCAGCGCCGTGCCGTAGCCCGCCGTCGCCAGCGCGCCCGCGTTGCAGTGGGTCAGCACGTCCGCACCCTCGGGGATCAGCGCCGCGCCGTGTTGCCCGATGCGCCGGCAGCGGTCCAGGTCGTCCTCCGTGATCGCCACGGCCTCCTCGGCCAGCGCCTGCGCGAAGGCCTTCGGGTCGAGCCCCTGCTCCGCCAGCGCCTCGGCGCGATCCATCATCCGCTCCAGCGCCCAGAAGAGGTTCACCGCCGTCGGCCGCGTCGCCGCCAGCACATCGTGGGCGACACTCAGCTCCGCCAGCAGAGTTCGCACACTCCTCGCCGTCGACCGCGACGCCACCATCGCCAGCCCCTGCGCCGCCGCGCATCCGATCGCCGGCGCGCCGCGAATCCGCAGGCTCCGAATTGCCTCCGCCAGCGTCTCCAGATCCGCGCAGTCCAGCAGCACCGTCTCTTGCGGCAGGCGCGTCTGGTCGATCATCCGCACGATCCCGCCGTCGGGGCCGTCGATCCACTCTATGGTCTTCATTCAGCCTTCCCTGCGCTGGGTCAGGAGTCCCGCGCGGCTTCGCGCCTGGGGGACCGGTCACCTGCCGCTAAGCCGCCCGCGCCTCGCGCCGCGCCGGGTCAGACGGCCCTTCCGCCAGATCCGGCAGCCGAATGGCGGTGGCCACGGCCAACCAGAAATACAGGGCGCCGGGCGCGATGTACAGCGACGACCCCACCATCAGACCAGCGGCGATCACCAGCGCGCCCCCGAGCAGTGCCGCCGCGAGCGTCGCATCCTCTCGCGAGCGCAGCCGCCACAGGGCCAGCAGTCCGCCCACCGCGGCCGCCCCGAGCAGCACTACGTAGAGCACCGCCCCGACCCCCAGTTCCGCCAGCGCCCGCCCGAAGTCGTTCTCTATGAACCGGATCTCGCGCCCCCGCGCAGTCACGACGGGGTTGCGGCGCGTCTTCTCCAGTTCCGACCGCGACACGCCGATCCCCGAGGAGATACCGCGCCCGAAGGGGTGGCTCATCGCTACATCCATGCCCTGATCAAAGGGCTCCATCGCCCGCTGGACCGTGTACTCCCATGTCATGCTCGCCAGCCGGCTCTCCAGGCCGCCCTCGGTGACGCGCTGGCTCTGCCACAGGCCGACCAGCGCCAGGGCGCCGCCCACCAGCAGCAGCGCCGGCCGGCGCGCCAGCAGCGTGAAGGCCACCAGGCCCAGCCCCGTCCCCGCCATCGCCGCTCGTGAGCCCGACAGGAACAGCGCGACGGCGGCGAGCAGCACCGTCAGGAGGGCCGCGACCCGCCAGCCCGTTTCACGCGCGCTGAACGCCAGCCCCGTGGCGGCCAGCACCATGAACCCCATCGCGCTCCCGAACGCCCCGGGATGCACCATCGTGCTGAACACGCGGAAGACCTTCGTGCCCTCCTCGGTCCAGTAGCCCATCTTCTGGTAGTAGGCGAAGCGCGGGGAGAGACGGTAGAGGTGCTCGAACCCGATGAGATACTGCACGATCCCGTAGGCGGCCACACAGGCGCTCAGCGCCACCGCGACCTGCCAGAACCGGTACACCTGCCCTCGCGTGCGGAGGTAGTCATGGGCGATGAAGTAGATCGGGATCCACAGCAGCCAGGCCCGCAAGCCCGCGATGCTGAGCATCAGCCCCCGCGAGTTCGGGTTCAGCACCTGCGCTGCCACATACCCGGCGAAGAGCAGCGCCGGGATCGCCACCGTCGTCCGCAGCGATGGCCGCCGCTCCCGCGCCAGAAGCACGCCCACCAGCCACCGCGCGAACGCCAGACCGATGAAGTAGTCCTTCAGAAGCAGCGTGACCGGGCCCGGAAGCAACGGCTTCAGGAACCCGTCGACATTTGACATCACCAGCAAGCCGAACAGCGCCCACTCCACTCGGAAGAAGGCCAGCACCGTGATCGCAACGCCGAAGCACAGCACCGCCGCCAGCGTCCAGCTCTGCGCCGTGCCGAGGTACGCCATCGCGCAACCGAAGGCGATGAGCCCCAGGGAGATGAGCCCTCGGCTCGGCCCGCGTAGGTAGGCGGGGACCCCCGGCTCACGGAACATGCGCGGCCTCCGGGCGGCGCGTCAGGTATGTCCGCAGCCCCTCCAGCTTGCCGACCGTCGCCGCCCACACCTGCCGCGGGCTCCGCGGCGCGCCCCGAGCGAGACCCCACAGCCACTTCACCGGACCCAGGCACGCTCCCTGCCCCACCAGCAGCGCATACGCGACGAAGAACGGTCGCGCCCACCACCGCAGGTGTTTCAGCATACAGTAGACCCAGTTGTGGCTGTCGGCTCGTACGTTCGCCGGGTCGTTCACGTCGCGGGAGACGCCGCTGCGCGGCGCCGGATAGTGGTCCACGATCGCCTCAGGGTCATACAGCAGAACCCCGTGCCGCCCTGCGCCCAGGCTCGCGTCGGTGTCGTTCAGGATGGAGGCGGCGCGGAACATGTTCGGGTCGAAGGCCGGCAGCGCGGTGCGCTTGAAGCTCATGTTCGCGCCCTTGAGGTGTCGCACCCGCCGCACGCCCTCGCAGCCCAGATGGTGGTTGCCGGTCATCCGGCCGTACCACGTCACCAACCCCACCTCGCGGGCCATCGGCAGGTGGGTCTCGCCCTCGACGCGGTCCCGCCCGCCGGCGCCCACAACCTCCGGATCATCGTACAGGGCCGCCAGGCGCGCCAGCCACTCGGCGGTCGGCTCGGTGTCGTCGTCGGTGAAGACGACGACCTCCCCGGTCGCCACTTCCAGCCCGGCATTGATCGCGGCCACCTGCCCCGGCGGCGTCACCAGCACCCGCCGGATCAGCTCGCCTCGCGGTTCCGCCGCCACTTCCTCCACCACGGCCTGGCTCACAAGGTCCGTGTCCCGCACCACGACCACCAGCTCCTCGGGCGGCCGCCGGCCGCGCAGAATCCCCCGTAGGCAGCGCTGCAGGTCCTCGGGCCGCTGGTAACTGGGCACGATGATGGAGAAGGTCATGGCTGGCTCTATTGTACCCTGTTCCGCCCGCCACGTCAGCACGCCATGCGTACCGCAGACGTCTGCCGTTGTCGTCGATTGCGGACGGCGGACCGCGGACTGCCGTTGGCTGTGGACTGCCACTGCCGCCGTTGGCGAGGACCCTGCTCGCTCCGCGGCGAACCAGGACGGCATGGGCCGGCGCCGGATTGTGCTGCTCTTCCCGACGACCCACGCGGTGATGCACGCCGCGCAGCTCCTCGAGCGCGCCGGGATCGCGCACGACATCGTGCCGCGGCCCAAGGGGGTTGACGCCGACTGCGGGATCGCCGTGTCGTTGGCGCCCGAGGTCCGGGAGCCCGCGATCACCCTCCTGCAGACTGCGTCCCGCGAGCCCAGCCGCGTGCTGGAGCACGAGCGGCCCTGAGAGCGAGGTGCACAGCGGATGCGCTACCGCCTGACCGTGGCGGTCTTCACCGTCCTCCTCCCCGGCTTCGCTTCGGCGGGCCTGGCTACTCCGGAGACGCGCACGCTCACCCCGGAGGAAGCTCAGGCCGCGCTGGAGCAGGACTGGCTGTTTCAGGCCGACGGCGCGCCGACGGTCTGGCGTACCCGCCTCGAGATCGCGTGGGCGCGGGAGCTGGCCGGGCGGCTTCGCGCCGGAGATGACCCACCTGACGTGTCCGCCGAGTTGCGTGAGTTGGTGCGCCTGGAAACCGAATTGCCCCAGTCCGCACTTCGCCCGCCGGTGATCGAAGGCCCGCTCCCGGCCGGGCTTGTCGCTCACTGGACCTTCGATGATCCGGAACACATGCAGCCGGGAGTCAGTGGCGCGGCGCTGAGTCTTGTTGGTTCCGGCCCCCTGACGGCCGATCCGGCCCCGATTGCCGCTCTGCAGGACGGGTACACTGTCTCGGCTTGGATCAGCACCACGACCGGCGTCGCCGACATCCTCGGCACCGGCGTCGGCCCGGGCTGCTTCCTGATGGTGGTGAACCAGGGGCCGGTGCGCGTGCACCACTGGACCGCCGCCGGCGGCGCCATCCGGGACGGCTCTGTCCCGGTCAATGACGGGCGCTGGCATCACGTGGCCCAGGTCGTCGATGGCTCCACCGTCGCGCTCTATGTCGACGGCAAGCTCGACGTATCGGCTCCCCTTCCCGGCGCGTTTCTAATGTCGGCTGCCCCGCTCTGTCTGGGCAGCCGTACGCCCGACGACCGCTCCTGGCGCTATCGGGGGCTGCTGGACGAGGTCTGCGTTTTCGACCGGGCGCTGGACCCGTCGGAGCTCGCCGGCCTCTACGAGCTTGGCCGCGCTCAGGCCCAGGAGCAGACCGGAGCGTGCACCGCCGAGTACCTCGCGGTGCGGCGGATCAAGCGTGCGCTCATGCTGAAGCACCCCGCCCTGGACTTCCGCGAGGTGCTGTTTGTGGATGTCCCCTGCTACGACGGCCTGAACCACGAATCGATGCACCGCGTCTGGCCCCAGGCCCAGGAGAACTGCGGCCGGTTGCTCGTCTTGCAGGGGCTCGGGCCGGAGGGGAGGCTGAGGAAGCTCGCGGGCCCAAAGCCGGGGATGTTCTGGCGGCCCGATCTGTCGTTCGACGCGAGGCAGGTCGCCTTCTGCTACCGGCCCGCGGGGGATAAGACGTTTCACCTCTATGAGATCGGGCTGGACGGGACGGGCCTGAGGCAGATCACCCGCGGCAAGTACGACGACCTCGACCCCATCTACGCCCCGGACGGTCGGTTCCTGTTCCTCTCGAATCGCGGCAACAGCTACGCGCGGTGCGCGGTCGGACACCCCAGCTACGTGCTGGCCCGCTGCGATCCGGACGGGAGCAACCTCTACCTGTTGAGCGCCAGCAACGAGCCCGAGTACACCCCGGCCTTCCTGCCCGATGGGCGGGTGCTCTACACCCGCTGGGAGTACACCGATAAGGAGCTCATGCGCATCCAGAGCCTCTGGACCGCCAACCCCGACGGCACCGATGTCCGGACCTTCTACGGGAATCAGAGCTACCGCCCCGACATGCTCCTCGAGGCGCGGCCGATCCCCAACAGCCGCCGGGTGCTCTTCTGCGCGCAGGGGCACCACGACATCGTGCACGGGTGCCTCGGGATGTTGGACCTGGGGCACTGCCGCACGTTCAACTACCCGGAGGGCCTCACCAAGGTGACCGGGGAGCTGCCCTGGACCGAGGTGGGGGACGGGCCGGCCGAGCGGCTCGAGCGGGAGGCGTACCATCCGGCCGGTGGCTTCGCCGGCTACCGGAGCCCTTACCCGCTGAGCGAGGAGCTCTTCCTGGTCTCGGCGATGCCCGAGGGCGGGCGGTTCGCGCTGTACCTGATGGATGTCTGGGGTAACAAGGAGCTGGTCTACCAGGGCGCCTATGACGTGCTGTACGCGCAGCCCGTGCGGCCCCGTCCCCGACCGCCCGTGATCCCGGAGCGGGTGGACTGGCCGGGCTCGCAGGTGGAGGGACGGCCTGTCACGCCGGGGACGCTGTATAGCGGCAACGCGCTGGAAGGCCTGCCCGAGGCGGTGCGACGGGAGGCCCGATTCCTGCGGGTCATCACGCAGGACTACACTACCTTCACCTTCGGGCTGAAGCGCCAGGCACCGACCGCATGGGGCGCCCCGGGCGCGCCCCACATGCACGCCGGGCCTCCGGTGTCGGTAACGGGCAACGACGGCCTCAAGCGCGTGTTGGGGACGGTTCCCATCGCCGCCGACGGCTCGGTGTACATCGAGGTTCCCCCGTGTCGGCAGCTGCACTTCCAGATACTCGACGAGGAGCACCGGGCACTGCAGACGATGCGCTCCTTCGCGAATGTGATGCCCGGCGAGCAGCGCGGCTGCCTGGGCTGCCACGAGTCCCACAGCCGTGCTCCGGCGGCCTACGGGGGCCTTGCGCTGAGCCGTCAGCCGGTGCGGCCGTCGCCGCCGCCCTGGGGCGCCGAGCACTCGATGGGCTACGAGCGGGACATCCAGCCGATCCTCGACCGCGCCTGCGGCGAGTGCCACCAGCAACCCGGGCCCGCCCGCGATGCCCTCGATCTCACGCTAAGGCCCAGCCCGGACTTCGGCTCCTTCCCAGAGCCCTACGTCACCCTCACCCTCGGCAAGCGGCGAGCGCACTCGGGGGACTTCCCCCTCGACTGCGAGGGTGGGATCGCGGGCACGATCCTCCCGATGGCCTACCCGAACCCGCCCGAGGAGGACTGTACCCTCCCGCCCATGACGACGCTGTCACGCCAGAGCCGGCTGATCGAGCTCGCGTCGAGCGGGGAGCACTACGGGGTACGTGTGGACGAGGTCAGCCGCCTGAAGCTCATCACATGGGTCGACCTGCTGTGCCCGTTCCTGGGGGAGGCCGAGATCCGGGCGCTGCCCGATCCCGACCCGAACGATCCCGTCTTCCGCGACTCAGCCTATCCGCCGCGCACGGCGGGGGTTCGTCCCTTCGCGGACTCGCCCTACCCGCCGCGGATGCGGACGGCGCCCATCGTGGAGCGCGCCTACCGCCAGGATGAGTTCCCAACCCAGGCCGACCGCCTGCACCCTCCGGCGTCTGGGGTCGCGGCCCGGCCTCGCACAGGAGCCGCGCCATGAGCCCCGATCCCGCGGTCCTCGACTGTCGGGGCCAGCTGTGCCCCAAGCCGCTGCTGGAGACTCGGCGGGCCATCGAGGCCCTCCCTGCGGGCTCGCTGACCGTCCTCGTGGACAACCCGGCCGCCAAGGAGAACGTCACCCAAGCGATGGTGCAGCTGGGGCACGATGTGTTCGCCGAGATGGGAGACGGCGTGTGGAGTGTCACGGTCACCAAGACCGCCGAGTGCGCCGCTCCGCCGGAAGCGCCGCTCACGGCCTCCGAACCTACGGTGGTCTTCATCACCGATCGGAGCCTCGGTCGCCCAGACCCCGACCTGGGTGCAGTCCTGATGCGGGCCTTTGTGAGCACCCTCGCCGACCGAGCGCAGCCCCCCGAGGTCATCGCGCTGATACAGGGGGGCGTCCGGTTGGCGTGCGAGGGCTCGCCCGTGCTTGAGCCGCTCCAGGCCCTGCAGGCGCGGGGGACCGAGATCCTCGTTTGCGGCACCTGCCTCGACTACTTCGGGCTGATGGACAAGCGGCAAGCCGGTCGGGTCTCGAACATGGCCGAGATCGTCGACGCCCTCCTCGCCGCGTCCCGCGTCCTTACGGTGTAGTTGTGGCACGCGCGGCTCGCGCCTGGGGCTGTGGTCGCTCTTGTCCCCTCAAGCGCAGGTCGATGCCCACACCCCGGTGGCCACGCGCATACCGCGACGTGCAAGCAGGAATCCGGTTGCGCGCGGTGAATAGGCGCATACCCCAGCCGTACGTGCGGCTGTCCTCCGGAACCGTCGGGCGCAAGTTCAGGGGGGCGGCCGCGCACTTCGTATGGGGGTCGCACCGGCTGTGACGCCGAGGTCTGTCATTCGTGGCACGTGGCTTGCGGTCTCCCTCTCCTCTGCGGGCGTTGAGCCTCTGCGCGATGGTCGGTGGGCTGCTCAGCCCGGCGCGCGTCGAGGAAGTCCCGCGACCGATCGTCAGCCCTGAGACCGCGCTGCCGGTCCTCGACCCCAACCAGACCGCCTTCCCCGCCACCGACCTTGTCGACTTCTCCCCGACTCTGGACCCGCCCGCCGGGAAGCACGGGTTCCTGTTCGTGGGGACCGACGGACGGTTCTACTTCGAAGACGGGACGCGAGGCCGATTCTGGGGCATCAACGTCGCGAAAGACTCGGCGTTCGTCTCACATGAGGTCATTGAGCAGGCTGCCGACAACCTCGCCCGAGCCGGGTTCAACTTGGTCCGCCTGCACCACATCGACGGCGTGGAGGGCCTGCTCCCCGCCGAGCGCGCGGGCCAAGCCGAGCGCTTCGACGCCGCCAAGCTCGATTCCGTCTTCTACTGGGTCCACGCGCTCAAGCAGCGCGGGATTCACACCTATCTCGACCTGCTGGACTTCCGCACCTTCCAGGCGGCCGAGGGCGTGCCGGAGGCTGCGGCTCTCGGGCGTGGAGCCAAGCCGGCCGCCGTGTTCAACGAGCGGCTGATTGAGCTGCAGATCGCCTACGCCCGCAGCCTCCTGGCCGAGCGCGTGAACCCCTACACGAACCTGCCGCTGGGCCACGACCCGGCGGTGGCGATGATCGAGCTCTGCGACGAGAACGGCCTGTTCGCCCGCATGGGCAAGTGGGACGACATGCCCGCGCCGTACCTCTCGGAGCTGCAGAGCCGCTGGAACGTGTGGCTCCGGACGCGCTACGGGGGAACGGACGCGCTGCGGCAGGCGTGGCAAGAGCCCGACGGTCGCTCGGCCCTTGGCTTCGATGAGCAGGTCGAGAACGGCTCGGTGCGGCTGGTCGGAGCAGGCGGCCGCGACGCCGAGTTCCCCTCGCCCACCGGCGCGCCGCGCGTCGGGATGATGACCTTGCTCCGCAAGGCCGACCTCCTCCGCTTCTGCTACACGCTCCATCGCGACTACTTCGCCGAGATGAAGCGGGCCTTGCGCGCCGCGGGCGTGCGTGTCCCGCTCACCGCGGTCACCGACTGGGAGAACCCGGCCGACCTGCGCGCTCTGACCGAGGAGCTCGACTTCGTGGGCTGCAACTGGTACTACGACCACCCCATCTTCGCCGCGGGGCGGGAGTGGCGCGTGCCAAGCTTCTACACGAACGTCAGCCCCCTCGCCGACGAGCAGGGCCTGGACTTCGCCTCCTGCCTCGCGCGGGCCGCGGTGGCGGGCAAGCCGATCGTACTGCGCGAGTGGGGCGCCTGCTGGCCGAGCAAGTTCCGGGGCGTCGGACTCCTGGAGGCGGCCGCCTACGCCGCGCTCCAGGACGTGGACGCCATGATCATGTTCACCTACAACACGAACCCCGACGTGCGGCGGATGGAGTACTTCGATGTCAGCAGCGACCCCGTCCGCTGGGCTCCGGCGGCGGTCGCGGGGTACCTGTTCCGGACCCGTGCGCTGGCCCCGGCGCGGGGGGGCGTCGCCCTCCGGCGGACTGAGGAGGAGTGCTTCGACCCGGACGCCGTCCTCCCCCTGAGCGCGCTCCGGATGAGCTGGACAAGTCGGGTCCGGCAGCTGTTCGGCGGACAGCCGCCGATCGGCTATGAACGCGTGGTTGACCCCCTTGAAAGCGCTTCCAACCCCACCGATCTAGGGGCCTACACCGCCGATTCGGGGGAGATGAAGCGTTTCGTAGACCAGGAGCGCCTGATTCTGGACGCTCCGCGCGTCCAAGCCGTCGCCGGAGCGCTCACCCGGGACCCCATGCCGACCTCGGCAATGTCCTTCAGCAGCGTCTCTCCCATCGGGCTCATTATCGCCACGAGTTTGAGCGAGAAGCGGGTGAGCGAGACCGATGCGCTGCTTGTGAAGATGGTCACCATCGCGTCGAACACCGGCGAGGAGAAGTCGCCGCGTCCGGCGCCGCCGGGCTCGCCGCAGTTCAAGCTCGAAGGCTTCGGCGACGCGCCCGTCTTGACCCACGGCAAGCCCATCGATCAGCCCACCACGATCGACCTCGCCGGCAGCCCGCTGCTCTCGGTGTACCAGGAGAACGGCACCTGGGAGGCCGTGCGGCAGGGGGAGGTGTGGTACTTCTGGAGCGACACGCCGGGGACGCGCTTCTCGCTACCGCGGCTGGGGGCGCAGGTCACCGTGACCCCCTTCATCGCCGCCGGCCCCGGCGAGCCCAAGCCCTCCGCCCAACCTATCGGCTATCCCCAGGGCTGCCTGTTCCTGCGCGTCGCCGCAGGATAGCGGTGCCCCCACAAGAGAGGTGGCTACCATGCCCGTGACGCTGGCGCTGATGTCGGTCCTGACGCCGTGCTTCGCGCAGTCGGAGAGCGCGGGTCGCGTTCGGGATCAGTGGGACTTCAAGCTGACGGACTTCGTGATCGGAGCGTGGTGGGGGCCGGGGCCGACGGAGCCCGAGGTGCGGCTCTACAAGGAGTGCGGGTTCAATGTGGTGATGTCCGGTCGGTACATGCAGCTGGACGGGTACGGGGACGCCGACCAGGGCCTCACGGAGCTGGACTTGGCTTACAAGCACGGCCTCGGCGTCATGTTCGATACATACACGATGAACGACAAGCCCTGGGGCGGGATCGTCTCCGAGGTCGACCCGCACGCCATCCACCACCCGGCCAGTCTGCCCGAGTTCGAGTGGCTGTACGGGAGGCTGGGTAACCACCCCGCGCTCGTCGGCTTCATGATCGGCGACGACCAGGGCGGGGTGTCGGGGAGGTCGGCCGCGCTGACCGAGTTCCTCCACGAGCGCAGGCCCCATCTGATGCCGTGGCTCTGCGGGTGGATTGCGGCGGACAACCTCGAGGCCCACAACAACCCGATCGTCAACCCGCAGATCTACCCGACGCTCTACAGCTGGGGTCAGTCCGCTGAGGCGCACGCTCAGTCCTACGCGGCCACCTACGCAGGCTGGAGTCGAGCCTGCCGCGAGCACGGGCTCTACTTCTGGCCGATGTTCAACGCCGCGCCCCCGGCCGAGAACGTGCGGGTGAGCGACTCGCTGCTCCGCTTCCCGGCGTATGTGGCGCTGGCCTACGGTGCGGAGGGCATCTGGTACTTCTGCTACAGCGGCGGGTCGCTGGAGCAGGTCGGGCCGCACCAGACCGCCGCCGAGGCGCGGGCCGCCCTGACCCCGCTGTACCCGGTTGCGAAGCGGGTCAACCACCGGATCGCGGCCTGGGGGCCACGCGTAATGGGCCGCACATGCGCCGGGCTGTTCGGCACGGCCTTCGGGGCCCAGGCCCAGTGGCCGTTCCCCGAGGACCTGGAAACGCAGCCCTCCGCCGAGGCCCTCGCGGGGCCGGGCGAGGGGAAGTTGGTCGCGTCGATGGATGAGGATCTCATCGTCGGCATCCTGACGAAGGCAGGCGAACCGCCCCTTGCGATGGTGGTGAACAGCGGGGTCACCAAGGACCCGGTCGATCTGCCGCCGCGCACCGTCCGGCTGCGGTTTGCGTCCGCGGTGGAGACCATCGGGGTGATCGGCCGCTCGGAGACCGAGTCGGTCGACGGGCCGGAGGTAGAGCTGACGCTCGAGGCCGGCGGCGGGCA
>Ga0233425_10004407_pt1 | contig 23694 bp, 18 predicted proteins | sample Watercolumn_Towu_2_FD_181712 | JGI IMG/M metagenome (GOLD analysis project Ga0233425, IMG submission 181712) | Freshwater microbial communities from Lake Towuti, South Sulawesi, Indonesia - Watercolumn_Towuti2014_140_MG | ecosystem: Environmental > Aquatic > Freshwater > Lake | place... | reverse complement strand
ACTCGCGCACGTGTCGCTCGCGGGGGTAGTCGTGGGACTCATGACAGAAACGCAGCCGATTGTGACAGCGATCGCGGCATCCGCGATCACGGCGATCTGGGTGGAGGAATTGCGACGCCGCAGACGCGCTCTCAGCGACTCGGCGCTCTCGATGTTCCTCTCGGGCGGGCTTGCGTTGGCGGCAGTGCTTTTGAGCCTTGCAAAAGGGCTGAACGTGAATTTGCACAGCGTGCTTTTCGGATCGATTGCGACCGTCAACCGCGAGGATATCGTCATAATCACAGGCCTCGGAGCCGTCGTCATCACAACGATGGCAGTGCTCTACAGACAGCTGACATGCATCGCCTTCGATGAAGAACTTGCCGAGACTGGAGGCATTCGCGTGCGCCTCATCAACCATATTTTTGTGATTCTCACAGCGGTGACGGTGGCAGTCTCCATGCGCATCACGGGCATTCTCCTCATCGGAGCGCTCATGGTCATTCCCGTCATCGCGGCGATGCAACTTGAGCGGAATTTCCGGACGACGCTGATGTTCTCGATTCTCTTTGCGCTCCTCTCGGTGATCGCGGGACTCATCATGAGTTGGTACGGTGGACTCTCGAGCGGCGGATCGATCGTACTTGTTGCCATGGCAATATTTTTCCTGAGCGCCATCAGGCGCAAACTCATTCGCAGATGACGCCGTCATTCCAATCACTCGCAGGCAAGCTCCGCGGACTTGGCATCAGGATGACGAAAGGACGAAGGAGCGTCCTCGCAGCTCTTACAAAGGCGACCAAGCCTCTCGGCGCGATCGAGTTGCATACGCTTCTTCGCAGAAAAAAACAGGCGATGGATAAGGCAAGCGTGTACCGCGAGCTGCAGTTCCTGGCCAAGCGCGATATCGCGCATTCGGTGACATTCAAAGACGGCATCGCGCGCTACGAACTCGCTCCCGAATCGGGCCACAAACACCATCTCGTCTGCACGAAATGCAAGGCAGTGGAGGATATCGAAGTCGCTCACGGCGATCTGCATCTCCTGGAAAAATCCATCGGACGCAAAAAGAAATTCCGGGTTCAGAGTCACGCGCTTGAGTTCTACGGTCTCTGCGCGCGGTGCATGTAATAGACAAATTTCATCCAAGCCCGCTTGCCTGCTCTTCATGACCGCGGATCATGTCTTCTTTCTTCTTCTGCTGCGCGCGGGCGGACTCCACTTTCTGCTCCATAGTCTCCTGCTTCCTGGCATCGGACTGCCGCTGACGCTCTTCCTTCTGCATCAGGGTCTCGGTCTTTGGCGTAGCGTCTTTCCCCGCTGCATCTTTCGATACATTCTGCTTGAGCTGCTTGAGATTCACTTGTTGCTTCAGCGCGTCCTTCTGGCCCTTCGTCTTCTGTCGGTCGGCGATTTCCTTCTTGAGCTGCGCGTACGTCTTCCCCTTATTGAGAGCTTCATGACGGACGAACTGCTCGAATTCATCGTCATCGGCAAACATAATGGATTGAGTATAGCAGGATGATTCAGTGCAAGAGGAGATCGAGTTTTGCCGTGACGGCCGCAAAAATGGAGGCAGGCACCCGCTCGATGACACGTCCGCCCCGAGCCCGCCAATCGAGATTTTTCACGTGATCGGCGAGGATCACTCCCTTTGTTCGCATGCCTGTCGGCAGCGCCACTTCAAAAGGGTATCCCTTCGCCTGACGTGTTATCGGACAGAGAATCACGAGGCCGACCTTTGCATTGTAGGCTGCCGGAGAAAGAACGAGCGCTGGACGCCTGCCCGCCTGTTCACGTCCGCTCTGCGGATGGAAATTGAGAAGAACAATGGAGCCGCGATCGGGAACGGACAGCTTCACCATACTTCCAGGCCCAGAGTGGTGCCAGTATCGGTTTCATCATGGAGATTCTCCGGACGAACTTTTTCCAGAAGAGCGGAAAGATTTTCCTGCAGAGGCGCTATGCGAAGATTGCCGGATTCCATTGATAGCTCAACTTCTTCACCGGATACGATACCAAGATGCACCGCGAACGTTTTTGGAATGCGAATCGCCAGACTGTGACCCCAGAGACGGACTGTCGTTTTCATACCATGAGTATACATTGTATATACATCGTGTACAAGACATTGACTAAATACATATTTTATACCAAAATAACTCCTTCGTTCGCGCTCCTTCATATCACCGTCCCCCGTAGTGTTTTGTATATGAATCCCCTCTCCCCTTGAGAGAGGTGGGTATATAAAACGCTGTGGGGGAAACATCCTAGGAACCTTCCCCCACCCCGAATGTCGCGGCGGGCAAACCGCGACAATCATTGACGGGGGTCTCCGTGCCCCCAAGGAGTAAACGTGTTTCGTTTCCTTATGGCCGTCTTCGTGATGGCCGGCCTTCTGGGCGTGGCAAACGCCCAGGGGCCGGGGGGCCCGCTCCCCCCACCCGGCAAGGTCGCGGACGACCCGCTGGCCATGGCGCTGCGTGAAAACGCGGCAGCCATGGACCGGTTGGCCGCCACGGTGGCGGCCAACCATCGCGAGGCTATGACGGCCATCGCGGGCCTCGCGGCCCAGCAAAAACTGGACCGTGAGGAAAGTCAGCGCCAGTGGACGGCGCTGCACGCTCGGTTTGACAAGGAAAAAGCCGAGCGGGAGGCAATGGAAACCCGCCTCAGAGCGGAGCAGGATGCGCAGCGCATCCGATCTGAGGCGCAGCACCAGGCGACGCAGACGGCAATTGCGGCCGCCCGGTGCAATTGCTGCACGAGGACGGCAAGGTACTTTTCACCTTGCCACAACTCGTGGCTGCCGTACCGGTGCCAGTGCTGGTACGGGCCACTTTTCCACTACACCTGGTGGAGCATGTACTACCGGGTGTTGTGAAAGTGGGGGCGGCCAAGGATGTCACCGCCCTGCAGCAATTTGCGCCGTCTCCTCGAAGAAGGGGGGACGGCGTTTCAGGATGTGATGTTTTTCCCATTCAACCTCGCAATCGCGAAGATGAAATTCTGCACATTGGCCTTCTCTCGCAGCGTCGATGCTCTCATGTCACCGAATGTATACACAGGTCGACCATTCTCTACAGGCAGCATGTTGAAATCGATCGCGAAGCGCGTGAGTTTTTGCGTGACCCAGTCATTGAATTGGCCCTCTTTTCCAGACACCGCAGATAGCCGGATTCCAAACCCCATGCCCCGGGATTTTAGTTCCATCTGAATGAATGCATGCGGCCCCGATGACACTTCAGCGAAAAGTTCCTTCAGTCTATACGCATGTCCTCGTTCTTCTGGGGACAGTGATGCCGGCATAGCCTCGATCAGTTCATTTTGCACAATCTTTGCAATGTCTATCGGCTTCTTGATTTTTCTGTTTTTATATCCCGGCAATGTCTCGGCACCTTTGCCGATCACGCGAATCACTTTCTTTGTGTCGGCATCCCCCTCCATCTGCACCTGAATCCAAGGCCCGCCTTCTCCCATCCGCACCATCACGCTATTGTGTTGCTGATCAACAGTGATCTTCCACTTAGCAGTGTTGTCAAGTGTAAGGAGAAAATGCTCCAGATCGTCCTTAATTTGCAGATAGAAAGGATCGGAAAGTTCTGGTTCTGCCGAGTCAGGCGGACGCGGTTTTTCTGCAGATGCGGGTACTGCATCTTTTTTTAATTCCTCCGCCTTCAGTGCAGCATTCAATTCCTCGATTTTCTTTGTGTTCTTATTAATCGCATCTGCAAGTTTTTGTCTCTCTTGAGAATTTGCAGGAGGAGTTTTCAGTTGCTCCCTGAGTGCGGCACTCTCCACGGCAAGTTCGGCAAGCTGACGGTTGATGTTTGCCATGCGCTCCAGAATTGCGGTTTTTTCTTTCTCACGTGCTGCTTCCCGCTTCGCAAAATCTTCGCGCATTTGCTCTTTGACGCGCCCGGCATCCGCTGCCGATGAGTCAGGTTTCGCTTCAATTTTTTTGCCGCTGTCAGGTGAACTTGGCGGAGCGACAGTCAGACTCTTCTTCCCACTCAACACATCCGGCAGATCCTCCCACGATGGCATCCGTTCATCGATCCCGCGGTGCTGCAGTTCTTCATCGATCAGATTGCTCCCGAAGGCGTAGATCGCTTTGCCTCCGCGCACTTTCAAAACACCATCTATCGGCGAATCCTTGTCCTTCAAAATGCGCATCACGATATCTTTTCCATCGCCGATGTGGCGATCCACAAGTGCCTTTGTCTTGGGGTAAAGCTTGTCCTTCAGCTGCTGCGTGTACTCGGACGACCCCATCAATTGTTCCAAAATGAACGGGGTGAATCTGTCGTCGCGAGTCACTCTGCCCTGCCCGTCGACAATGATGCTGCCAATATCAATAAAATTGCCCGGTCCATTGGAAACGCGCATCGTGATTTTTGTTTTGTCGCCGCGGATCTCATGTTCAAGCAATGTTCCCTCCTTCCAAAGCACACTGTTCATGTCTTTTGCATCGTCGACGACCGAACGCAAAGCCTCATGCGCAATAATACAATCACTGATCAATGCCTTCTCTGTCGGCGAGACGAACACTCGCCCGCGTAATTTGGAGACTATCACACTCATTTTCGATGCGGTTTCCCCCGACATCTCCCGACCCTCCGCCTTCCAGAAATATTCATCCACTTCTTGGCGCATCTCCTTCAGTTTTTCGCCGCGTTCGTCAAAGCGGTTTTTTAGCGTTTCACCTCTGCGCAGCGCATCGGGGCATTTCTTCTCCAGATCCGCGCGCCGGATATTCTCCTGCGTCACTGCATCGCTCATCCCGTACATGCCCGACTCGGCAAGGCGGGGATCGGAAAGTTTGCTCCTCGCCGCAGCGAAATCCCTGTCTGTGACTGTAGCATCGGTGCGCAGATACGTCTCGATGAGGACGATCTGAGCTGCCTTGTTCGGTTTGTCCTTCGATTCCATTCTCAGTCTTCCATCCGGCCTGCGAGAGGCCGTGTATGTATTCCCGTCGATTTTGAACGAGAGATCCTTCCATCCGACAAGCCGTGCGAGGAATGAAAGCAGACGCTCCGCAAGGCGCATGCTCGTGCCGGTACTGTCGGGCCCGGCATTATCAAGAGACCGGACGAATTCCTTACTGGCTTCGGTTGCGTGGGCTACGTCGGGGGAATCCTCCGGAGTCTTTTTCTCAGCTGCGCGGGAAGGAACCGCTGATGTGTCGGGGCGCGGTATGTTTCGCGGCATGGGCCCCCGCGGCATGACAGGTATGGCTGGCATGGCATGCATCACAACAGATCCGCTGTCTGCATCGACCAGCATCGGCATTCGATCGGGTCCGCGTACGATCGACAGTCGCGGATACCACGTTGGGGCCTGCGCGTACGAGGAATCAATATTGGTGCCGGCACGCCGCGCGAGCTCCGCGTTGCCGCGAACGAGTTCATTTCCGGCGAGAAACTCTCCTCCGACATGCAGTGCGTGCACATATCTCTTCACAAAAAGATGAAATTCGTCCTGAATGTTCAGTGCGATGAGGTGCTCTGAAGAATCCGGATCGCTCTGCAACGCCTCAGCCATGCTCAGGCGCGCATTGTTTGGAAGCGGCGGACGGATGATGAGTTTCATGCTCACGTGGTCGATCCGGCACACCGGATAGCCGGGGGTTTCGCGGGCACGCTTCTGGAGTTCGGCATTCGATTGCAGAAAATATATTTCTTGGGCGCGCGGATCCATAAGCGAGAAAAAGCGCCTCGTGAATTGCTGGAACTCCGCCTGAATCGCGGGGACGTGCTGATTCATCACCGCTTCCGTCGCCTTCACGCGTCCGTCGGTCTCGTGAAGGATATCACTCTGATCCCTCAATTTTTCTGGATGAAGATTCATTCCTCCCAAGAATTCCGGCGGCCCCTGCGGTGTCAGCCCGGGACCGAAGGCCCAGATCAATCTCCGCTCGCGGAGCGAAAAACCGTCAAAATATCTGTGTGTGTTCAATCACGATATTGTAGCAGAAAAACGACGGGTGGACTAGTCTACAGGAGTTGCGCCCGTAGCTCAGTTGGATAGAGCGCCTGGCTTCGAACCAGGAGGTCGTGGGTTCAATTCCTGCCGGGCGCACCATTCAACAGGGCTCACAGTAAACCACAATGAAGTCCAACCGATTTGACCTCTTAGACCCTTGACATTTTGGTTCATTTTCTGACACTTCATACGTTTCACTTCTCTTCATCTTCATTTTCCCCACTCTATGCCATCCACAATGAATCGACGGGAATTCGGAGTCGCGCTTGCGGGAGCAATTGCGGCCGGGGTCAGCTGTGACGGCCCAAAAAAGCAAGTGGAGGCACCAACGCTTCAGATTCCAACACCAAAAACGGCAGCGGAGATTCTTGCGGACAATGAAGAGCAGCTCAACCGGCTAAAAAAAGACGGCGTGCGATACACGATGGACCGCTACCGCAAACAAGGACATCATGTGCTGGTAAAAGGCAACCCTACGGTGCAGAGAGTGAAATGCATCGACGAACGCGATAAGGAAGGTGTCGTCCACTGTGTGGCCGGGATCGGCGTTCACCAAACGCCGGGTCTTCGACAGCAGGTCGCAAGCGGCATCATTCGCGACGCCAACAGGAAATGGGAGGAGCTGAAAGAAAGTGGCAATGAACAGCGCGTCACCATCTCTCTTGAATGGCACGGCGATGCGGAATGGGACGAAGAGGAGAAAGCAAAATCCTGCGGTGCAGCGCTACTTTCCCTGAAAGCACGTTTCCCGAATCGCAAGCAACACTTCAGTCCAAAGGAAATCAACGATGAAGCAAAAAGAGGCGCTGAGGAAATGAAGCGAGAAATCGAATCGCAACTCAAGGCGATGGGCATGAGTGACCGCTTCACTGTCGTTGTCACACATGTACCTCAGCAGAATTTCGTCGATTCCCCCGAGCATCCAGGCGGCGCGGTCTTCATCAACGGTGATCCCGAGCGTGAGTTCAACCGTCAGAACGGTTCGGGTCTCCTCTTCTATGGAACGGATTATGCTCTCGCTCCGAAGAGCGGCATCGGAGATGCAGTCGTCGCAGGACAGATCATGAAAGGGAATCACGGTCGCAATGCTCTGCACGGAGCACACGATCAACACACCGGACAAAGGGAAGACCCCATCTATATCCCCATCGGTCCCGAGATCAAGCTGGGCAGTATCAGGAGAGATCTAGAAGGAGCGCTGAGCGAACTCCCCAAAGATAAACGCGAATCATTGGGTAATGTTCGCATTGAACCGTACGTGTGGAGATAAGGAAAAATTCAGTCTTCCACCTCGATACCGTACGGTGCAATTATCCTGCGGACATCGGCGATGGAACATTCAATCTCTGGAAAACCGTCATGTGGTGGCAGCCTGACTATGTAATCTTGTCTATCTAAATCCAAGAAAACATACTTCTCCCCACAACTAACAACGCTGATCACTCCACCCTGAAAAATCTTATTTAGCTCCGTGATGACACCGAAGAGAAACGATTCATTAGCTTCAGGAATATATAATTCCAATTTCTCCATATATTGCTATTTTAACAGAAAAGTCAAAATGTACAAATATCACTGTTTTTTATCAAAAAAACGCCGCTCCATGGAGCGGCGTTTCCTGAGAGACGAAGATCTACCTCCTCTTCTTTTTCTTCGTCGACTTTTTCTTCTTCGTCTTTCTCTTCTTTGCAGGAGACATGAAGAGGGGGGAAAGAATACGAGTAGTCTCATACTCTTCCACAAAATTTCTTCTTGTGAAGAAAAATCACATGCGTAAACACGGCAATGTGACTTGATATGACATCAGATGTGACGAAGTAAGTGGCCCAATTTTTCCTTTTTTGTGCGCAAATATTTTTTCACGCGCTCGTTCTTCGGCGGAAGTTCAATCGGTTCTTGAGTGCTGACCGTCAGTCCGAACCCTTCGAGTCCTGCGATTTTTTTCGGATTGTTGGTGAGGAGTCTCACCCGCGCGAGTCCAAGATCCTTGAGAATTTGCGCGCCGATGCCGTACTCGCGAAGGTCCTCAGGAAACCCCAGACGCACGTTAGCCTCCACCGTGTCCAGGGCTTCCTCTTGCTGCAATTTGTATGCCCGTACTTTGTTGGTAAGGCCGATCCCCCGCCCTTCCTGGCGCAGGTAGAGGAGTACGCCCGCCCCCTCGCGCTCGATCATCTGCATCGCGTTTGCAAGTTGCAATCCGCAATCGCAGTGCCGCGACGAGAACACATCGCCCGTCAGGCATTCTGAGTGCACGCGGACGAGTACCGGATCTTTCGTCGCAATATTCCCCTTCACAAGCGCCACATGTTCCCACCCGTGAATGAGATCGACGTAGACGCGAATTTTCCAGAGTCCGGTGTCGGTCTCGAGGTCACTCTCCGCTTCCATGCGCACGAGGCACTCATGCTGTCTTCGCCACGCGATGATGTCGGCGATCGATAGAACCGGCAGATTGTGCTTGGTTGCGAATTGCGTGATGGCGGGAAGACGCATCATCGTCCCGTCATCGTTCATAAGCTCGCTCAACACCGCTGCGTACCGCAGTCCGGCTAGCCGCATCAGATCGATCGAGGCTTCCGTATGCCCCGCGCGCACGAGCACACCACCTTCCGTCGCGCGGAGAGGAAAGATGTGGCCAGGCCTGCGCAGATCGGCTGGCACTGCTTGCGGGTTGACCGCGGCGAGCACCGTCGTCGTACGATCGGCGGCAGAGATCCCCGTCGTCACTCCCTCGGCAGCTTCGATGCTGACGGTGAACGGCGTGCCGCGCGCGGAAGTATTGCGACTGACCATTGGCGGCAAATCGAGTTTGTCCGCGATCTCGTTTGAAAGAGAAAGACACACCACTCCTCCCGTGGAACGAATGAACATCGCCATCATCTCCGTCGTGATGTGCTCGGCGGCGATTACAAGATCACCTTCATTCTCGCGGTCTTCGTCATCGACGATAATAACGGGTTTTCCGTCCCTGAGCTGTTTGAGTGCCTCCAGAATCGGAGCGAAAGGGGACATAGTAATAGAGTACAGCTTCAGAAGCTTCGAAAGCTGCAAAAGAGTGTACAAAAAACCCAGACCCTCCTTCTAAAGCTTCTACAGCTTTTGAAGCTATTTTATCGTTATCGAGTACGTCTGCTTCGCGCCGCGCGCAGTCGTCCGGAGTACTCCTACATAGTAGACACCAGGCGTGTAGTGCGAAACTTCGTCGCACTTGGGACCGATATCGCCAAATACGTCAGCTGTGGAATGGATGATGCAATCGAGCGCACTGTTCGAGATAACATCAACCGTAAGATCTGTCTCCTCCTTGACTGTGAACGTGAACCAGTCCTGCAGATCAGCGCCGTCGAGCACATCGACACGCAGGTTCCCCTTCTCGAGTGCCTTGGCCTGCGAGAATCCATCCAGTCCGTCGCCCGTCCCTTTCTTCGCATTCACCGAGTATGTCAGATCGGGAATGACTGGCTCTATGAGGAGCTGATAATTTCCCGCGGGAATTGAAACGAGGAGCATGCATCTGCCAGGTTCCGTGTATCCAATGTAGTACTCGTTGGAAATCCCGTCGGTCTCAAGCTTGTAGATTCTGCAGCGAACATGTTCCTTCACGTTCTGCGGAAGCGTGACGCTGATATCGGCAACGGTTTTCGTGGACAGCGAGAATTGGTAGGCAACTTTCATCACTTCCTCGAAAGTGCCGCTGTCGGTGAACGGGAAGTTGACGTTAAAAATTTTTGTCGTGGGCCTGGGAACCGAAGATGATGAACTCACCTCCTCTATCTCTTCTTCCGGTTTAGGCTCCGGAACCGCCTCACTCTCTTTGACTGCGAGCGCATTGTAAATGTAAGCGGCAGCCTGGCCGCGCGTGAGTTCCTTGTTGGGTTCAAAGAGCCCCGTTGCAAATCCCGGGATCGGGAGCATCTTTTTCTGGAATGCCGCCGAGAGCCACTTCGTGTACCACGCGGATGTCGAGAGATCGACGTACTTGAGAATGCTGCGGTCGATCTCGGTGATTTCGGGAACGGAAATGCCGAGCACCGTGAGCGACATCTTCGCCATTTCCGCTCTCGTCACTTTGTTGTCGGGACGAAACAAGCCGTCGCTGTAGCCCTCGACAAAGTGCTGTCTCGCGGCATGGCACACCGTGTTTTCATACCAGCTCCTGTGAAGCACGTCGGGGAAGCACACTGAATCAGTGACCGGAGGCGTGATGCCGGCGGCGCGAAAGAGCATCGTGAGCGCCGCGGCGCGATTGAGTTTTTCTTCGGGGCGAAACGTTCCGTCATCGTGTCCATTGATGACTTTTTTGCCAACGAGGTTCTCGATCTGCGGACGGTATATATAGGTGTCCGATACATCCGGAAAAATCGCCGCGACCGCCATGAGAGGCACACTGAGGAAACCGATCGCCAGCAGTGGTCGAAAACGCAGGGAAAGCATCGAGACCGGCCCAAATCCTATATTGAACACTTCTTTTATACAAGATGTTCAGAACGCATTCCCCGTAATTTCGCAAGCGAATGGAGAACGGCTGCTGCTGCCTCTTTTCCCTTCAGAAGTCTCCGCCTCGCGACTGAAATCGAATCCACGTACAACACTTCGAACGCAAACGGAATGCTGTGCTCCACCTGCACGCGCATGATGCCCTGAGCAACCGACGACGCAAGAAGTGAAGCATGATGCGTTTCGCCTTCGACGATGATGCCAATCCCGATGAGCGCATCGCAGGATTGTGTACGCGCAAGTTCGCCGCCGATGAGAGGAATTTCAAAGGCTCCGGCAACCTCATGCAAAGAAATATTCTTTGCAAGCACCCCCTTTTCTTTGAGTGCTTTCACGGTCGACGCCACCAGCGCCTTCACTTCTTTTGCATGCCACGACGAATGGACAATGCCGATTTTTATAGCCCCTTTATTGCCCTTATTGCTTTTTTTTCCCTTATTGCTTCTCGTCAAAAAGTCCGTCTCCACATTCACTACGTCTCCTTTTTGCAGTTTCCCAAGCGTCGTGTTCTGTATGGTGTAGGGAACGAGGGCAACGGTAACTGTATTTTTTTTCTTGGAAGCGACTGTCAGTGACACGCCATCAATCGCGATGGAGCCCTTGGAAACGACATTTTGCACAAGGTCTCCTGGCAACTGAATGGCAAGTGTTCTGAAGTGCACATGTGACACGGGATATGGGACATGTGACAATTTTTTCTTTCGTTGTCCCCTGTCCCCTGTCCCCTGTCCCATATTCACAATGATTCCAACCCCTTCAACATGCCCCTGCACGATGTGACCATCAAGCCTTGCGGATGATTTCATCGCGCGTTCGAGATTCACATAATCGCCCTTGCGCAGTTGTCCCAACTTCGTTTTGCGGAGAGTCTCAGGCACAACATCAAATGCCATGCTGCCATCTCTGCCCTTCCTGCCCTTTATCTCTGTCACTGTCAGGCAGACCCCTGCAACGCTGATGCTGGAGCCCCTCTTGATATCGCGAAACATCCCAGGGCGACGCACGGAAAGCTTCCCATTGCCGCCTTGTAGAACTTCTCCGGTAGCCTCGATAATCCCGTTGAACATGCCTAAGAGACTAGACAAAAATGAAATTTCCTGCTAGGCTGGGCAGCCTTAAGCCGCGCACGAGGCGCAGGCCGTTTTTCGTATGTTTTTCTAGCCCTAGCCCTGAACCTAGCCCTTCGTCGTATGGATAAGATCACCATCAGAGGCGCCAGAATGCACAATCTGCAGAACATCGATGTGCAGATTCCGAGAAATACCCTCACGGTTCTGACCGGAGTGTCTGGCTCGGGAAAATCTTCCCTGGCGTTCGATACGATTTTCGCGGAGGGGCAACGCAGGTACGTCGAGAGCCTATCGGCATACGCACGACAATTCATCGCGCAGATGGAGAAGCCGGACGTCGATTCGATCGAGGGACTCAGTCCCGCGATTTCGATCGATCAGAAAACCGCGGCCCGAAATCCCAGATCGACCGTCGGAACCGTCACCGAAATTTACGATTACATGCGTCTGCTCTGGTCGAAGGTCGGACAAGTGCACTGCTCCCTTTGTGGTAAGGCTTTGAACCAGCAATCATCGAGCCAGATCGTCGATACCATCGCCAAAATGCCTGAAGGAAAGAAGGTGTATCTCCTCGCGCCGCTTGTACAGGGAAGAAAAGGAGAGCACCTCAGGATTCTCGATGCCGCGAAGCGCGAAGGCTTCGTGCGGCTCAGGGTCGACGGACAGGTCGTCACGATCGACGAGGACATACGCCTTGATCCGAAGAAGGCACACACGATCGAGATCGTCGTCGACCGTTTGATCGTCCGCGATCTCGGTATTCCGGAGTCGGGAGTAAATCCCAACCGCACACGCCTCGCAGACTCCGTGGAGCTCTGTCTCAAGAAAGGAGAAGGCCAGATGATCGTACTCGATTCGGAAACGAACGATCAGTGGAGATTCTCGCAACACTTCGTCTGTCTCGATCACCCCGAGCAGCAGATTCCCCCGCTCGAGCCGCGGAGCTTTTCGTTCAACTCACCGCACGGCGCGTGCGAAACATGTCACGGTCTTGGGATGATCCTGCAGGTCGATGCCGCGTTGATCGTTCCCAATCCTCGCCTCTCGCTCTCCGAAGGCGCGATCCATCCGTGGACAACCTCCGCAAGCCGCATGGGATACATGCACACTTTGCTCGAAGCTCTTGCGAAGAAACTCGGCTTCAGTATGGACACTCCATGGAACAAACTCGCGGAGGAGGAGCGCCAGGCGGTGCTCTTTGGACACAACGAAACACTCTCAGTGCCCTACCCTTCTGGTATGCCCGGCACGTACCAGACGAATTTCGAAGGAGTCATCCATAACCTCAAACGCCGTCACGAGGAAACAGACAGCAGCTATCTAAAATCCCAGATCGAGGAGTACATGGTGGAGCTTGCGTGCCAGACGTGCGCAGGCGCACGTTTGAAAAAAGAAATTCTGGGAGTCACGGTCGGCGAAAAAAATATCGTCAATGCCACAGAAATGAGCATCACGCAGGCGAAGGAATTCTTCACCGCCCTGACGCCGGATGAGCGGTCAGCAAAAAAGGAAGATTCCTCAAAGAACTCATCGCCGACCGCTTATCGCTTATCGTCCTACCAATACACCATCGTCAAAAAAGTCCTCACCGAGATCGTCGCGCGTCTGCAGTTCCTCGAAAATGTTGGCCTCAACTATCTAACACTCTCGCGTTCGACCGCCACCCTCAGCGGAGGAGAGGCGCAGCGCATCAGACTCGCCACCCAAATCGGCTCGGCGCTCCAAGGAGTGCTCTACGTGCTCGACGAGCCGAGCATCGGTCTTCACCAGCGCGACAACACCAGACTCATCACAACCCTCAAACAACTCAGAGATCTTGGGAACACCGTGCTTGTAGTCGAACATGACGCAGAAACAATCGAGGTGGCGGATCACGTGCTCGAGATCGGACCCGGTGCTGGAAAATACGGCGGCAGGATTGTCGCACAGGGAACGCCCGACGCGATCCGCAAGCACCCGGACTCGATCACGGGACAGTACCTGAGCGGCCGCAAGGAAATCGCGACTCCGAAAAAGCGACGCAAAGGGAGCGGAAATGTTATCGAGATCAAAGACGCGCACCATCACAACCTCCGAAATGTTGATGTCAGTCTGCCGCTTGGAACATTCATCGGCATCTCGGGCGTGTCGGGATCGGGCAAATCAAGCCTCATTCACGGGATTCTTGCTCCCGAGCTCCTACGCGTGCTCAACAAAGCCCACACGAAGCCGCAGAACGTCGGCTCGATTGAAGGGCTCAAGCATCTCGACAAGGCAATCGTCATCGATCAGTCGCCGATCGGTCGCACTCCGCGCTCGAACCCCGCGACGTACACGGGAGTATTCACGGATGTCCGTGATCTCTTTTGTGCGACACCCGAGGCGAAGCTCCGTGGATACAAACCCGGCAGATTCAGCTTCAACGTGAAGGGCGGCCGTTGCGAGGACTGCGAAGGCGACGGACTGAAGCGAATTGAAATGCACTTCTTGCCCGACGTGTTCGTCACGTGCGAAACCTGCGGCGGCAAGCGGTACAACCGTGAGACCTTGGAGGTGACATATAAGGGAAGGAACATCGCCGACGTGCTCGACATGACGATCACCGAATCCCTGCAGTTCTTCTCTTCGATTCCCGCGATCGAAAAGAAACTAAAGACTCTCGAAGACGTGGGACTTGGCTACATCCGCCTGGGCCAGAGTGCAACAACGCTCAGTGGAGGAGAAGCGCAGCGTGTGAAACTCGCCACAGAACTCCTCAAGCGCGCGACGGGACAGACGTTCTATATCTTGGACGAACCGACGACCGGGCTTCACTTCGATGACATCCAGAAACTCCTCGCCGTGCTCCATCGCCTCGTGGAAAAAGGCAACACGGTTCTTGTGATCGAGCATAACCTCGATGTGCTCAAGTGTGTCGACTACATTCTTGATCTTGGCCCCGAAGGAGGAGAGGGTGGTGGGCGCATAGTGGCCCAAGGAACTCCTGAGGAGGTGGCTCGTACAAAAGGGAGTTTTACTGGGGAATATTTGACAAAAATTTTGAAAGGAAAATAATCACCTCATGGCCATCACTCCAAGAGGCCCCGAGGGCGAAAAAAACCACAAAGAATTTCTGGAGCTCAATGAGTGGCTCCGCCAACACGCAAGTCGGCCCGATGTTGGAACACAGGCGAATGCGGAAGATCCAGAACGTCAGCGCAGGGCAATAAGATGGGTGCAATTGGCACCACTTTTTGATCTCGGACCTGCTGTAAGCTTCGATGGCCAATGGGGAAAAGCGAAACCTGTTGAAAGTTGCTGAAGCTGAACGGTAAGTAGAAACTATGTGGAGTTGGAATTGATGAGAACCATGACGAAATTGACAACTGAAAATGTATAATTGAGAATTTTCCGTCGTTGAATATTGTCAATTCTCAATTTTGTATGCACCGCCACTTCACCGCCACCGCATTCATCGTGGACTCGAAGAGGAGGACGCTCCTGCTCTGGCACAAACGACTGAAGAGATGGATGCCACCGGGAGGGCACGTCGATGAAAACGAGACACCCGAAGACGCGGCCCAGCGCGAATGTAAAGAGGAAACGGGCCTGGATGTGGAGATACAGGGTCAGCCGCATCCCGACCTATTTGCAGCATGCCCCGAGGAAGGACGGATGCTCGCGACTCCCATCGCGATGCTCCTCGAACATATTCCCGCATCCCCCGAACGCAACGAACCCGCACATCAGCACATGGACTTTCTGTTCATTGCCCGGATGAAAGACGAAACGCAGACTCCAAGCCTAAGGAAGGAAGAAGCGCTAGAAATGCGCTGGTTTACGAGGGAGGACATTAAAAGGCTGCCGGAAGACGAAATCTTTGGAAACGTGAAAGCATATATTCTCCTGATCCTCAAAGAGGAGTAGACTCTTCAACCAATGCAGTGGACGGAATTCCGTTCACACCTCCGGCATTTGCCGCACTCAGGAATAGAGCGCGTGAAGCGTGCCTTTGAACTCGGACAAATTTCGCACGCGGGGCAGACGAGGAGATCGGGCGAGCCGTACTTCAGCCATCCCGTCGCGGTCGCCGATCTGCTTGCAGACAGCGAAGCCGATGCCGACACGCTGATCGCAGCGCTCCTCCATGACACAATCGAAGACACCGAACTCAAACTCTCCTCCATCGAGAAACAATTTGGAACGGCAGTCGCGTCACTCATCGACGGGGTCACAAAACTCTCTTCGCATGAACTCCCGCCCGAGAAACCAAGCCTGAATGAGCAGATCGAAACTCTCCGAAAAATGTTCCGATTGATGCAGCGTGATATCCGCATCATGGTGATCAAACTCTACGATCGCCTGCACAACATGCAAACGGTGCAATTTCTGCCGAGCGAGAAACAGAAGGTACTCGCGCAAGAAACGATCGACGTATACGTAAAAATCGCCGACCGGCTCTGTATGCAAGACGTTCGCGATGAGATGGAAGGACTCTGCCTCAGCGTCCTCGAACCGGAGATGTATCTGCAACTGATGGAACTCAGGAGCAGAAATGAAGAACGCATGCGCGCCGTCATTCATACGATGCACGATGCGCTCTTACATTCACATCCGGGGATGATGAAACGCATCAGCATTCACATGGAGCCCGCGACGTGGCAGCGCAGGAGATCGCAACTCGAAGCAGCCGGCGCAACCGTGACCGGACAAACACCACTGAGTGCCGCCATCATCTGCAGAACAATCGACGAGTGCTACCAGATACTCGGCATCCTGCACCAACATTGGAAACGCGAGATCACATCGTTCCAGGATTACATCAACTCCCCCGCCATCAACGGATATCGCGGACTGCATACGACCGTTCTCATCGGCGACGGCACACGCATTCGTTGCAAAATCCGCACAGAGGAGATGCACGAGTACGCGCGCAAGGGCATTGCTACGCGCTGTTTCCGGGAAGAGGGCACGGATCTCGCCGCAGCACTCCCGTGGATGCAGAGGCTAACTCCGCTCACCGAAGACACGACTGATCGCAGCGCGCCTTTCTGGGAAAGTCTTCAGAGCGACATCCTTGGAGAATCCATTGCCATTCACGGACCCGATGATCAGGCGTTTTCCATTCCGCGGGACTCAACGGTCCTCGACGGCGTCTTCCATCTGTTCCCCCAACGAGCGCTGTCGCTTCAGTCCGTGAAAGTAAACGGACAAGAAGTGCGATTCAACGCGCCCCTCAAGCACGCTGACTCTCTTGAAGCGGCGTTTGCGGAAGATGACACCGTACAACGCGATTGGCTCTCATGGGTACATACGGGTTTTGCGGCCGCACAAATTCACGCGGCGCTTTCAACCCGCTCTGAAGAGGAACGCATGTCAAAAGGCAGACACCTTCTCGAACAGTTGCTTCTTGAGAGACGCAGGGCGTTTTTGGATGAATTCGATGTTCATCTGCTCGAACAGACAGCAGTTGCGCTTGGATTCACCACCGCAAACGCTCTCTACGCTGCGCTTGCGGACGGACGGATAGAGGCAAGCGACGTGTACGACGCAATATTCTCGCATGAAAAGAAGAGAAAGCAGAGCAAGCGCCGTCGCAATATCATCCGTTATACGGTGCTTATGGAAGATTTGGAAACGATGGACCGCGTGAACGGCGTGCACCGAAAATTCCGCGAACATCTGCTCGAGGTACGCTACTCACGTGCAAGCAAAGGATCATCGACGACGGTCTCCGTGAAGGCCCGACTGAACCCCAAGGAGCAGACAGAGCTGGTGCAAGCACTTACCGACGCAGGCGCGCTCAATATCGAAGTGATCATGCATACGAAACGATCGATGGTATCGCTCGCCGCGATCATCATTCTTTGGGGAATCAACCCCGTCATTGCGAAGTGGTTTCTGGAGCAAGGCATGACGGTGCATGATCTCGTAGTGATCCGCCTCCTCACTTTCAGCATTTTCTCGATGTTGCTTTTCACGGTATGGCAGCTGCAACGTGGGAAATCCTACTCACCTATTAGAGGGGTATGGTCGGTGACGATCCTGCCCGCTATGGGATTCCTCGGCATGTCCGCGTTCAACGTTCTCGCGGTGGATGTCATCGCTCCATCGCTGCACCTCGCGATTCTTCGCTTGAACACCGTGATGCTCCCCGTACTCGCACTGCTGCGGCCGAAAAAGGGAGGCATGGCCGAGAGTCTTATCGCTCTCGCGCTTCTTGTGACTGCATGTCTGACAATTTTCCGTTTCTTCCCTCCAGCAGTTGGTGTCGCGTCTTCCCTCGCAGCACTCATCGCATACACGCTGTACTCACTCACGACAGACCGCGCAATGCAGGTTCGGCGCATTTCCGTCCGCTCTCCGGTGTTCTCCCTGAAGCTGGGGATTCTCCTCGGACTTGCGGGCATCATGCTGATGTTTATTCCGGGGGGGCGGGTGATTCTCCCGACAACACAACTTGTGCTCTTCGCAGCGCTCTACATTCTCCTCTGCGTTTGCATTCCTCACGCACTCTATCCATACGTGCTGCAAAGGCTGCGCTTCCGCAGCATCACCGACCTCTTCCTCATCGAAGTGCCGATTGCTGTCGGCGCGGAATGGCTGCTGCTTGGCATCAAACTTTCATCGATGCAGTACCTCATCATCGTTACGATCCTCACGACGCTGCTGCTCTTCCGCTGGAAGAACCTGCTAACACACGCGCCGTAGACATTCTCAAGCGGTTGTTTTCGGTGCGCGTTCCTGAAGGGTCTTTTCTGCGATTTCTGCTGCAGTTTTTTCGAGCTGAAGCAAAAAATCGTTTGTCCATCCCATTTTCAGTAAAATCTCGCGAGTCTTACGCAAGCCCTCATCTATGGTATTTCTGTAAGCATGCCAGTACATTTCTGCAACATCCACTCTTGGTCGCAGCATCCTTATTGAAGTCGTCTTGCTCCGCCAGCCAGCATCCTTCAAAAAATTCTCGTTGTAAGGCGCGCTTGCGTCATTCGGCATATGCAAAGTGTCTTGTTCGGTGGAAACGAGGGTTCCCACGTTCAAGGTAACTCCAATTTTCTTTAAACACAGACCTCGATACATAGCGAGGAACTTCATGATGGTTCCAATTCCCATCCGACGGAGTGAAAATCCTTTCTCGTCAACACCGATACCGAGCTTACGAAAAGTTTCCGGATCAACAATGGACTGTTCGACTGTCGTTCTCCATATCGCTAGTATATTCGTACGGTTTCTCACGATGAATGCACGCAGAGGATGGTTGATGTCTCCGGCATCAAGAGTCGGATAATCCGGATCAAGATTCGGCGGCGACCCCTTAAATGGAGTTTCGTCCAAGCCATAGCAATACGCCACCGGCAAATGATTTGGACCGAATTCCGCCAAGAGTATGAATCCTCGTCCATGGACATCGAGAAGCTGTTCGGTAGTCGTCAAGAATGCATGTTGGCCCTGCTGATTGAAATCAAATACCTTGGGATCAAGACGGGAATAATCACCGTCTACCCCAGCAAGCGCCGTCGGGAGAGCGCTGAATGCTTGCTGAATTCTCAGCGGATCCACAACATTTTTTGCTTCAATGGGTTTTACTGTTTTTTCAATGTCTTCGGAAGGATCGAGAGGCATTCCATTACGGCAGCCTATTGCCCGAAAATGAAACAATCCGTCGAGGGCGTGAATCAAATCACGACGCTGTTCCACCTGCCTCTTCGCCGCGCGACCCCTGCGCGCCTCTGCCATCACCTGCGCAAGAATTGCCATGGGATTTGCCGCTTCTGATTGAGCTTCTGCCAATTGAAAGAGGGAGGCGGGCATTAAAAAGCATATCACGATCAAAGGCAAGCGGAGCCATCTCTTGCGCGGAATTTACGCCGCCTCCTGCTTCTTTCCCCCCTTAAGAGTATTCCCTGCCGCATCGCGAATTCTATCAATATTAAGAGCCTGATTCTGATACATATCTTCCTCCCGCAGCAAATCTTCAAGCAATCCAGGGGCGACTACTTGTTCCACTTGATCCAAAAAATCACTGGCTGTCTCGAAGCCCTTTGCGCGCAATAGATCAGTTGAAATCCCATTTGCTGCCAAAAAGTTTGTAGTGACTTCGGTCACCATCCGAACAATGTATTCACTACGCGCGCGGATTTGCTCTTCGGTAAACTTCTGGCCAACCCTAACAGGCTGATCCGACTCATCAAGCTCCGTAGGATCAGCACTCGTAATCCCCGAATCTCCATCATCTCCGAGAGGAGTATCGAAAGTAATCTCTTGCCCCGAACCATCCACATGATGTTCCCGATCGTTTGACTGGCGTAGCCCCATGTCGACGTATTGTTCCCATTAAGACATCAAAGTCAATGTAATTGGATGCATTCTAGGAGAGCAATCATATGACAAGCCAAAAAATTGCATCCTGGAGCCAAACAAAGGCACATCTTTGTTCACATTATGTATTCATTTTCTTTCGCTGCAGCGAGAGGCTATCCTGTGGCACGCATGCATTTTGATCCTGTTGATCCAAAGCAGAGCCTCCCCGACCTTGAACGCGGGATACTCAAGTACTGGAAGGAAGAGGATATCTTCAAGCGGAGCCTCCACATGCGCGGGCACGAGACCGATGATCCGCTGGGCGCAAGCACGATCCAGGGCAAGCAAAATTTCAGCTTTTACGACGGTCCGCCGTTTGCGACGGGCCTCCCGCACTACGGCCATCTGCTTGCAGGCACCATCAAGGATGTCATCCCCCGCTACCAATCGATGCGCGGAAAATTCGTGCAGCGCAGGTTTGGCTGGGATTGTCACGGGCTACCGGTCGAGTATGAAATAGAGAAGGAGAAGGGCTTGAAAAGCCGCCGCGACATCGAGGCGATGGGAGTGGAGGCCTTCAATACCCTCTGCCGCGGCGCCGTGCAGCGATTTACAAAGGAGTGGCGCGTGACAGTCGAGCGCATGGGGCGCTGGGTCGACATGGACTGGGACTACCGCACTATGGATCCCGATTTCATGGAGAGCATCTGGTGGGTTTTTTCAAAACTCCACGAAAAAAAACTTCTATACGAAGGCCACAAGCCGATGCATATCTGTCCGCGATGCGCGACTCCCCTCTCGAACTTCGAAGTGACGCAGGGATACAAAGATCGCGACGACCAGTCGGTCATCATCACGTTCCCACTCGTCGATGATCCCAATACGCTTCTTCTCGCCTGGACGACGACACCGTGGTCGCTCCCCGGAAACTTTTGGCTCGCAGTGGGCCCGCAGATCGAGTATGTGAAAGTTCGCCACGAGGGCAAGACGTACATCCTCGCGAAAAAACTCGTGGAGAGCGTGTTCAAAGGAAAAGAGTATTCGGTGGAGGGGGACATTGCTCCCGATGCACTCGTTGGCAAACAGTACAAACCGCTGTGGCCGTACTTCACGAATGTAATTATTCCCTCGACGAAAAATGCAAAAACTCCGGAAACCTACGGCCAGCGCGTCTTCAAAGTGATCACGAATGAGGCTATTGCCGTGAGCGACGAAGAGGGAACCGGCATCGTTCACCTCACATCAAGCACGGGCGAAGACAGCAACGCCGCTGCGAGAGCGGAAGGTGTTGATGTCCTGCCGCACGTAGCGATCGACGGATCATTCATTCCCGCGGTGACCGACTTCGTTGGACTCAACGCCAAGCCCGAGGGAAAGGATCCACAGTCAACAGATAAGATCGTGATCGAAAATCTGAAGAGGAACGGGCGCGCGTTTTCATGGTTCACCATCACACACAGCTATCCGCACTGCTGGCGCTGTGACACTCCACTTCTTCCATACACCACGAATTCCTGGTTCGTTGCGGTCGAGAAGATCAAGAGCGCGATGCTCAAAGCCAACGCCAAAACTCGATGGGTTCCCGCGCATCTTCGTGACGGCCGATTTGGAAAATGGATCGAGAACGCGCGTGACTGGGCGATCAGCCGCAACCGCTACTGGGGCACGCCGCTCCCTGTGTGGAAGTGCGCTGCAACGGGTGAAGTGGAGGTGATCGGCAGTCGCGATGAGCTCATGGCAAAAATTCCGAAGCGTTTCACCAAAGTGACTGTCATCCGCCATGCACAGAGCGTTGGCAATACGCTACCTATTTACCAGAGTGCGCTCCCGGGCACTGATCTCACGGAGAAGGGGCGCGCGCAAGCCGCGGCCGCGGCCGCATTCCTGAAAAGCCGAGTCGCCAGTCGCGAGTCGCCAGTCGCTAAAACCATCATCTACACCTCCCCTCTTGCGCGCGCAGAGCAAACTGCGGCGGTCATCGCCGATGCACTCACTGCCAAGGTGATTACCGATGAGAGGTTAAGGGAAGTGTCGTTCGGCGATTATGAAGGAAAGAAAGTTGATTTCTCGGATCTGAAGTTCGTGCGGGAGCGCCGCGCGCACAAAATCGAAAGTGGCAAAGTTGAAAGTGTCTATCACTTCCCGGGGATGGAAACGTGGGATTCCGTTCAAGAGAGGATCGAGGCGTTCCTCCGAGAGGCACTCCCCAATCATCGCGGCGAGCACGTCGTGCTTGTGACGCACGCCGACGTCGTCGTGAATCTCAAGCATTTCTTCACAAAAGAAGACCCCGTAAAACTGAGTCATCAGCCCTACCCCGGATTTGCAGAGCCCGAGAGCTACTTTTGGGATCATGAATCCGGATCGGCGCTCGATCTCCATAAGCACGTCGTCGACGATCTGCGGTGGGAAACCACGAAGAGCAAAGTTCTGCCAACGACTCTCACCGTCGTGTATCACGATGATGCGACAAATGCCCGCAAGCTCGTCGAAACGCTCAACGCCTCAGATCACGATGCCATCGTTACTCTCTCCTCGGGCGAAGCGAAAAAAGCCGGTGATATGCTGGCCGCTTCGTGGAAAAAGGATCTCCATGCGATGAAAGCTTCGGAGGGCGCAAGCGGCCCTGCAATCCGCGAAGCGATCGCCGACATGCTCAGACATTTTTCCGGAAAGCGCGTTCTGCTTCTCGCCCCCACATCCTGGACAAATTTCATCCATGCATTCGGTCACGCCGATGCTGCATGGAAACCGGATGACAGTACGACTGCGGAAACATATCTGCTGCAACCTTTGTTCGAGCGCGTTCCCGAAGTGCTCGACTGCTGGTTTGAATCGGGCTCGATGCCCTACGCACAGGAACATTTTCCCTTCAATCCCAATTCCCAGTTCCCAGCTCCCAATTCCCCACGCGGCTTCCCCGCAGACTTCATCGCCGAAGGCATCGACCAGACGCGCGGATGGTTTTACACATTGACCGTCCTCAGCACCGCACTCTTCAAAAAACCCGCGTTTTTGAACTGCATCGTCAACGGCACGGTGCTCGCCGAAGACGGGAAGAAAATGAGCAAGCGCCTGAAGAATTACCCCGAGCCGCTTGCGGTCGTCGAGAAGCACGGAGCAGACGCAGTGCGCTTCGCGCTGATGAAATCCCCGGCGGTGCGCGCCGAAGACATGCGGTTTTCTGAAAAACTCGTCGAGGAGACAGTGCGATCGGTGCTGCTTCCTCTCTGGAACACCTACAGCTTCCTTGTGACGTACGCCAATCTCGCGAATGTCGAAATCCAGCCGACGCCCACAGCTTCGAAACATCCGCTCGATCAATGGATTCTCGCCGAGATGCAAGATCTCGTGAATCGTATGAGTGCGCAGCTCGACGCGTACGATCTCTCGAAGGCATGCGCGGAACTGGAGGGAACAATCGACGCGCTGACCAACTGGTACGTGCGGTTATCTCGTCGGCGGTTCGCCGGTAAAGGCGAAGGCGGGGTCAATGATCAGAAAGCTGCACTTGAAACTCTCCACTCCGTCCTGCTGACCCTGACCCAGACCCTCGCCCCCTTCTGTCCGTTCATCACCGAAGCGATCTACCTCAATCTCGTGCCGATAGAACACGGGTCGATTCATTTCACGGATTGGCCAGCAGTGCGAAAGCTGAAGAAGGCGGAGCAGCTCCTGCTGAGTCGCACGCGGCTCCTACGATCCATCGTTTCGCTGGGAATGAAAGTGCGCGCTGAACACACAATCAAGTTGCGCCAGCCGCTCAAGGCGGCGTTCGTCGCGATTCCGGCGGTACTGCGCGATGTCGTGCGTCTCGAAACAGACGAAGAACATCTGCTCCGTGAGGAACTCAACGTCAAAGAACTGACCTTCGTCGATGATCCATCGACTCTCGCGG
>Ga0233425_10004406_pt1 | contig 23694 bp, 12 predicted proteins | sample Watercolumn_Towu_2_FD_181712 | JGI IMG/M metagenome (GOLD analysis project Ga0233425, IMG submission 181712) | Freshwater microbial communities from Lake Towuti, South Sulawesi, Indonesia - Watercolumn_Towuti2014_140_MG | ecosystem: Environmental > Aquatic > Freshwater > Lake | place... | reverse complement strand
CAGCAATACAACGTTGGCATCCGAGCCAAGCAAAAAGCCGCCAGTTGGTCACACCAATACCGCCTCTCTCTCCTTAACTTCTAAATGCGTTCACCGTGAATAATGTCCTGGTTACCGGCTCTGGCACTATCTGGACCAACCGCTCCGAAGTCTGGACCGGCGCCTCCAGTTCCGGCAATGCCCTGACCATCATTAACAGCGGCACGGTGTTTAGCACCACTGGTTTTATCGGCGGCTCCTCCACTTCCACTGGCAACACGGTCCTCGTCACCGACTCCGGCTCTCTCTGGTACAACATCAACAATCTGTATGTCGGTTATCCCGGTTCCGGCAACGCGCTTATCGTTACCAACGGCGGCGCCATGATCAGTGGCACCAGTTACATCGGATATACCAATAGCGCGAATAATAACACTGTCCTCGTTACCGGCGCCGGCTCCGTCTGGACGAACACGGGCACCCTTTACGTTGGTTACTACGGCTCCCGCAGCTCACTGACCATCGTCAACAGTGCTGCGGTGCGCAACGCTGCCGGCCATATTGGCTATCAAGCTACCTCCAGCAACAACACCGTCGTGATTGGCGGACCCAGCTCGGTCTGGACTTGCACCACCGACCCGACGGTTGGCTATTACGGCTCCGGCAATTCGCTCCTCATCACCAACGGCGGCGCTTGGTACACCACCGACGCCTACATTGGCTTCAAGACAAACGCCAACAACAACACGGCCATCGTGACCGGCTCCGGTTCGGTCTGGCGCGTAACTGGCGGATGGCAGGTTGGCGGCTCCGGCGCAAGCAACTCGCTGACGATTGCCAACGGCGGCGCCATCTTCGCCACGGGCGGCGGCTACGTCGGCTATACTGCCACCTCCGGCAGTAACGTCGCCGTCGTCACTGGTTCCGGTTCCGTCTGGACAAACGGAGCCAATGTCGTTGTCGGCTACTACTGTTCCGTCAACTCACTCATCATCAGCAACGGCGGCGTACTGTCCAATGTGGTCGGCTACATCAGCTACCAGACCAACGCCTACAACAACGCCGTCACCGTGACCGGCCCCGGCTCCGTCTGGAACAACGGCAGCGATCTTTATGTCGGCAACTACGGCACGAACAACACGTTGACCATCACCAATGGCGGCCGCGTCTTCAACTCTTTCGGCTACATCGGCTACAACACCAACAGCAGCAACAACACGGTCATCGTCACCGGTCCCGGCTCGGTCTGGACCAGCACCAACCGCGTGAATGTCGGTTACTACGGCTCCGGCAACACGATGACCGTCGCCAACGGAGCGGTTTTGGTAAGTGTCAGCGGTGTCCTCGGCTACCAAGTCAGCGCTATGTCCAACATCGCGGTCATCAGTGGCGCGATCTGGACGAATACCAGCAATGGATACAGCGGTTACTATGGCTCCTACAACTCACTCATCATCACCAACGGTGCTTGGGTCAACAACGGCTACGGCTATCTCGGTTACTTCATCGAGTCCGACAGCAATACTGTCCTTGTCACCGGCCCTGGCAGCGTCTGGACAAACACCGCCGGCGCATGGGTCGGCAACTACGGCTCCGGCAATGCGCTGACCATCGCCAATAGCGGCACTGTGTTCAGCACTTTCGGCTACATCGGTATCCGGTGGTCTGCGAACGATAACAAAGTTCTCGTGACCGACACCGGCTCCGTTTGGAACAACAGCACCAACCTATATGTCGGTTCCTCCGGCTACGACAACAAGCTCACCATTACGAACGGCGGCAAAGTGTTCAACGCCACCGGTTACGTCGGATACGACACCAACGCCAACAATAATGCCGTCGTTGTCACCGGTTCCGGCTCCGTCTGGAGCAACAGAGGCGACCTGTATGTTGGCAATCTCGGCTCCGACAATTCGCTCACCATTACCAACAGCGGCGTGGTGTTCGCCAATAACATGGTCGCTGGTGACGGCACGCATGTTGCCACGGTGAACCTGCGCGGCGGCAGCCTCGCTGTCGCCGGGCTTGCGACCATCCAGAACAACTCCGCGCTCTCCGGCAACGGCACCATCTCCGGCGTCGCATTGGTGAACGGCCTCGTCCAAGCCGACACCGGCAGTGGATTGACCTTCCTGAACGCTGTCACCAACAACGCCGTGATCCGCGCCATCGCCGGCGCTCCCATTGTCTTCAACGCAGCGGTCGTCAACAACGGTCTCATGGACGCCAACGCCGGCAGCTTCGTGTTCAACGGCGGCGTCATCAACAACGGCGCCATCGTCAGCAATGGCATGATGGCCGCGTTCTTCACCGCCAACCCCACCAACGGCCCCGCGCCGCTCGTTGTCACGTTCAGCGATTCTTCCGCCGGTGCCGTCACCAACCGCTTCTGGGATTTCGGCGACGGGACGACCACCAACCTCACCGACACAGCCATCGCGCACACGTATTCGACCACCGGCACTTGCACGGCGATCCTGATCGTGAGCGGTTCCGCTGGCGTCAGCACCAACACCCGGCTGAACTACATCAACATCGTTGGCATGGACACGACCGTCGCGACATGGATCAACGGCAGCGCCAGCGGCAACTGGTCGGACGCTTCCAGTTGGTCGCCGACGTGGGTTCCCGACAACGCCGCCACCGTCGTCTTCGGCACCGGCGGCTCGACCTGCATCGTGGACTCCGTCAGCCGCCTTGTCACCAATCTGGTCTTCAATCGCACCGCCGACTTCGTTTTGGCCGCATCCGGTGGCGCGCAACTGACGATCAACGCCGGCATCACCGCCACCGGAAGTGCCGCGTATGCCATCACCGCGCCGCTCGCGCTCGGCAGCAACAACGTTTGGGACATCAGCGCGAACAGTTCGTTGACCATCGGCGGCACCCTCACCGGGGCGGTTCAGGTGACGAAGATTGGCGGCGGCACAGTGACGTTTTCCAATAGCACTATCAGCATTGGCGGCGCGCTTCGTATGGATGGCGGAACCGTGATGATGAACGGCTCCAGTTACACCAGTACCACCGCTACCGTTGGTGACACGCTCGGCGATGTGGCAGGCCAGTTTGCCACGCTCATCCTCACCAACGGCGCTGTGTACAACAAACCAAACAACTGGCTGAACGTTGGCTACGCATCCGGCTCGACCGGCGTGGTCATCATGAGCAGCGGCACATTGACCAGCAGCGGCATTAACATGGGGAGGACCAGCTACACCGCCGGCGCCATCTACCAAGACGCCGGCACTATCTATGCCGCCAACGAGTTTGACGTCGGCTATCAAAACGGCGCCTACGGTTTCTACCAGATGACCGGTGGCGTGCTGAGCAACGGCACTTATTTCCAAGTCGGCCGCACCAGTAGCATGGGCCTCATGTACCAGAGCGGCGGCTTCATCACCAACGCCACCACCGGCGTAACCCTAGGTTACGGCGTCGCCACCGCCGTCGTGTACATGACTTCCGGTGCGATGTTCACCCCCGTCGTTTATATGAATCGCGCAGCCGGTGGGCGTGCTGAACTCAACCTCGCTGGCGGCAATCTCACTGTCGGCGGCAATCTCACCTTGAATCAAGCCACCGGCACCAACATCGTCAACCTTCTCGCTGGCACCGCGCAGGTCAATCGCGTCACCAAGAATGTTGCCGGCGGCCTGAGCATCTTTAACTTCGACGGCGGCACGCTGCGCGCCGGCTCCAACAACGTCGTGCTCATGGGCGGCGGCAACCTGCTCGACGCCGCCTACGTGTACGGCGGCAATGCCATCATTGACAGCTACACCAACAGAGTCACCATCGCGCAGCCATTGCTTGCGCCGGGCGGCTACGGCGTCACCAACATCAACTTTAACGGCCCGCTTGCCGGCTACATCGGCGCGCCGTACGTCGGCATCAACGGCGGCAGCGGCACCGGCGCGACTGCCGTGGCGTTGTTCGATTACACCAGTGGCAGCGTGACGGGTATCCTCGTCACCAGTCGCGGGGCCGGCTATCAATCCGGCGATACAGTCACCGCCAGACTGATCGGTGGTGGCGGCACCAACGCCACGTTCAGCACTGTTCTCGGCGCCAATATCAGCGGCGGACTAACCAAGCTTGGCGTTGGCACGTTGGTTCTCAGCAACATCAACACCTACACCGGCAGCACGTTTGTCAGCAACGGCACGCTGGCGCTCATTAGCGGCGCGACCATCGGCAACAGTCCGACCATCACGCTGGCCAGCGGCGCGACGTTTGATGTCAGCGGGCGCACCGGCGGGGGCATGACGTTGCTCGGTAGCCAGACGTTGCGCGGCGGCGGCACGATCACGGGTAATCTCATCAACCAAGGCACGATTATCGCCGATGTTGCCAGCGGACAACTCGCCTTCACCGGCACCGTGACCAACAACGGCAGCATCTTCGCCACCAACGGCGCGATGTTGGTGTTCTACGCACCGGTTGTCAACAACGGCACGATTGACGCCACGGCGGGCAACGCGGCGTTCTACGGTGGCGTGACCGGCGGCGGCACGCTTCTCGGTCCCGCGCCCACCGCCAGCTTCAGCGGCACGCCCACCAACGGCATCGCGCCGCTGTCGGTGACGTTCACCGACACCTCCATCGGGGCCATTACGAACCGGTATTGGGATTTCGGCGACGGACTCACCACCAACACGTCGGCAACCACCGTGGGGCACAATTATTTCGGCGTCGGAAGTTTCGAGGTGCGCTTGATTGTCAGCAGCACCGGCGGCAGCAGCACCAACGCGCAATCCAACTACATCACCGTCAGTTCGCCCACCTCGATTACTTGGACCAACGCCAACGCCAGCGGCAACTGGTCGGATGCGAACAGTTGGTTCCCCGCGTCCGTGCCGGACAATGCCGACACCGTCGTCTTCGGTCTCGCCGGCTCGACCTGTGTTGTGGACAATGTCAGCCGCACCGTCACCAACCTCGTCTTCAATCGCGGCACCAATTTCGTTGTGGCCGCTTCCGGTGGCGCGCAACTGACAGTCGTCGGTACCATCACTGTCGCGAGCAACAATACGTACGTGCTTGCCACGCCGGTCGTGTTGGGCGGCACAAACACTTGGACGGTGAACAGCGGCACGCTGACCGCCGCCGGCATCGTCACTGGTTCCAACTCGCTCGGCATCGCCGGTTCCGGCACGGTGAACCTGTCGGTGAGCAATGCCCACACCGGCGGCACGATGCTCAACGGCGGTACGCTGATTCTCAGCAACAACGCCGCAATCGGGAGCGGCCCTCTGTACCTGAACGGCGGCCAGATTCGCTCCGCCAGCGGCACAAACGCTTTCGTCACCAGCACAACGCTGTTTGGGGCTGACACCACGATTGCAAGCGGCGGCGGCACGCTGACTTTTGCGGGGCCATTCATATTGACGAACGGCACCCACGTCTTGACTGTCCTCGGCAACACGGTGATTTCCGGAACGATCAGCGACAACGGTCTCGGCTATGCCTTCATCAAGAATGGCAATGTCAACATGGTCTTCTCCGGCACCAATACGTACAGCGGTCCTACGATTGTCACCGGCAACGGCGGCATCCGAGCGAACAATAGTTTCGCCCTCGGTGTCAGTGGCGTCGTGACAGCCGGTTTTGACGGGGCTGCCGGGAAAATTTTACTCGGCGACGGTGTGACGATGTCAAACATCACGCTCTACAACTTCAACGACGTTTACGGGCTTGGCGGCGGGCTGCAAGTTCCTTCCGGCAGCGCCACGTGGGCCGGGCCGATTGTGATCTGCGTGAACGCTGCGCGCGTTTCCGGTAACACCGGTACGCTCACCATCACCGGGCCGATCACCGACAACGGCAGCAACTTCGTAGTGAGGTTTCGGGTTGGAACCGTTATCCTCTCCAACACCAACAACAATTGGGGCGGCACAACAATGTTCAGTGTGGGTCTATTTGTCCTCGGTGCAAACAATGCCATCCCAACCAATACAACTGCCAGCATGGCTGACTCCGAAGGTGGCACCACGCTGGACATGGCCGGCTTCAACCAGCAATTCGCCGGTTTAGTCCGCGCTTTAACCAACTATCCAGCGGTCCTAACCAACAGCAGCCCGACTCTGAGCACCTTGACGATGAATGTACCGGCCAGCACCAACAACTATTACGACGGCCACGTCATCGGCAACTTGGCCATCGTCAAGACCGGCCCCGGCACGTTCACCTTGGCCGGCACAAACACCTACACCGGGTTCACGCGCATTGACAGCGGCACGCTGGCGCTGTCTGGCACCGCGACGATCACCAACAGTCCGGCCATCACGCTGGCCAGCGTCGCGACATTCGATGTCAGCGCTCGAACCGGTGGAGGCTTGACGTTGGTCAGTGCTCAGACGTTGCATGGCGCCGGCACGATCACCGGCAACCTCATCAACCAAGGCATCATCATGGCCGATGTCGCCAGCGGGCAGCTTGCCTTCACCGGCACCGTGACCAATAACGCCAGCATCCTCGCCAGCAACGGAGCGACGCTCGTATTCTACGGTCCTGTCGTCAACAACGGTCTCGTTGATGCGACGGCGGGAAGCGTTGCTTTCAACGGCGGCCTCATCAACAACGGCACCATCGCCACCAACGGCATGATCGCCGCCTACTTCACCGCCAGCCCGACCAACGGCCTCATGCCGCTGTTCGTCACGTTCACCGATTCCTCCGCCGGTTCCATCACCAACCGCTACTGGGACTTCGGCGATGGCGGCACCACCAACGTCAGCGCAACGAGCGTGACCCATACTTATTCCGCCGTCGGAAATTTCACCGTGAGCCTGATTGTCAGCGGCACCAGCGGCATCAGCACCAATACGCGACTCAATTACATTACCGCCACTCCACCAACCTCGGTGACATGGACCAACGCCGGTGCCAGCGGCAACTGGTCTGACGCGTCCAGTTGGTCGCCGACGTGGGTCCCGGACAACGCCGCCACGGTCGTCTTCGGCACCGGCGGCTCGACGTGCATAGTGGACACCGTCAGCCGCCTCGTCACCAATCTCGTCTTCAATCGCAACGCCGACTTCGTCCTTGCCGCGTCCGGTGGCGCGCAACTGACCCTCAACGCCGGCATCACCGCCACCGGCACCGCCGCGTATGCAATCACCGCGCCGCTGGCGCTCAGCAGCAACAACGTCTGGAACATCGGCGCGAACAGTTCCTTGAGCATCGGCGGAACCGTGACCGGTGCGGTTCCGCTGACGAAGTACGGCAGCGGCACGCTGACCATCAGCGGCAGCCTCCAGATTACCAACGGCACCGTCGGCATCGTGATCAACGACGGCACTGTCAATATCACCGGCACCAACATCTGGTTAGGAAGCGGAAGTGCTTATGATTCCTGGTATCTTCGCAGCAATGCCGTGTTGAATATTTCCGGCTACTTCTACAGCGTGGCGCGTCTTCGTATCGGCTACTATGCGGGTATGACTTCCATCGTCAATCAGACCGACGGCACCGTCGTGCTCGGCGGCGATTACGGTCTTCTGATTGCCAACACTGGTGCCGGTAACGTCGGCATCTACAACCTCTACGGCGGCACGCTCACGCTGTCGAATCGGCTCACATTGGCTGTCAACAATTACACCGTCGGCATTTTCAACATGACCAATGGGACCCTCTCTGTCGGCGGTCCCCTTGAAGTCGGTCGCCAAAGCGGAGGCCCCCTTGCCGGTACAACCAACTATTTCTATCAATCCGGCGGCGTCGCGACGATCAAGACGCTTACCATGGGCCGAAACAGCAGCGACAGTCCCAGCCAGTTCATGTACCTGAGCATCAGCAACGGCGTTTTCAGTGTCACAAACAACTTCAATTACTTGGGGCCGAATACCAACCAGACCGCCTACCTCTATCTCGGTCCCGGCGCCAACGTCACCTTGCCGCCATTCCCCACGGCTCGCGGCGTCTCTTCCACCGCCACCATTACCTTCGACGGCGCTACCCTCACACCGTCGGCCACGATGAGCACCAACAATTACCTCGGTCGCATTGACGCCGCCTACATCACCAGCAACGGCGTCAACTTCATCGCCGGCACCGGCACCAACGTCACCATTGTTCAGGTGCTCCAAGATTCCAGCGGCCAAGCGGGTGTTCTCCGGAAGTTCGGCAGCGGCACATTGACACTCAGCAGCAACAGCACCTATACCGGCTTCACCCTCATTGCGGCGGGAACGCTCGCCCTCACCAACAACGGCAGCATTGGCAACAGCCCGACCATCACGATGGCCAGCGGCACCACGTTTGATGTCAGCGGGCGCTCCGGCGGAGGCATGACGTTGCTCGGTAGCCAGACGTTGCGCGGCGCCGGCACCATCACCGGCAACCTCATCAACCAAGGCACGATTATCGCCGATGTCGCCAGCGGACAACTGGCCTTCACCGGCACCGTGACCAACGACGGCAGCATCTCCGCCACCAACGGCGCGACGCTCGTATTCGACGGCCCTGTCGTCAACAACGGTCTCATTGATGCGACGGCGGGAAGCGTTGCTTTCAACGGCAGCCTCATCAACAACGGCACCATCGTCACCAACGTTCCTCCCGCCGCCGACCTCACCGTCAGCCAGTTCGCCGCTCCGCTGCCGGCAACCGCCAACAACCCGCTCACCTACTTCATCGCCATCACCAACCTCGGTCCCACCGCCGCCACCTCCGTCACCATCACCGACGCGCTTCCCTCTGGCGTGACCTTCCTTGCCGCCAGCACCACACCAGGCAGTTGCGTCACCGATGCCGTCAACAATGTCATCGCCAACATCGGTTCGCTTGCCCTCGGCGCCGGCGCCACGGTCCAATGCACCGTTCGGCTTCCCGGCGTCATGCCCGCCAACTACACCAACACACTCACCGTCACGGGCACCGAGACAGACCCCAACCCCGCCAACAACACCAGCCTCCTTGTCAGTTCGGTTGCGCTCGACAGCGTCGGCGACGGCATCCCCAACTGGTGGCGACAACTTTACTTCGGCGGCTACGGCACCCAGACAAACGCGCTGTCCGCCGCCACCGCCGACCCCGACGGCGACGGCTTCAGTAATCTCCAGGAATTTCTCGCTGGCACCGATCCGCGCAACGCCGCCAGCGCGCTTCGCATCCGCGACGCCGGCGTCACCTTCGACACGATGACCAACAAGCTTTATCGCGTGGAGTTTACCAACGATCTTCTCGCCGGTTCGTGGTCGAACCTCACTGCCACCGCCGTCATCGGCACCGGCAGCGCCGTCACCGTTCCCGATCCCGGCGCTTCCGGCCAAAGCCGGCGTTTCTACCGCGTCCGCCTCGTGCCGGTGCCCTAAATTCGAAATCCGAAGCACGAAATCCGAAACAAATTCAAAAGGCGGAAATTCAGCAATGGGCAACTGCGGATGTGTTCCCTCTTGGCCACTGGTTTCAGATTTGCAGCATTCGAATTTGCCGGATTGTTTCGGATTTCGGATTTCGAGTTTCGGATTTTACCTATTGCCACTGGAATCCGTCGCGCACTTTGCCATCGTGGGCGATGAGAGGCTGCGGGTTGGCCACGCGACCCAACTCGCGGCAGCCGGGGCCAACGCCGTCGAGGCCGAGATCATCTTTCATGGCTTCGGCGACGGCTTGGAGTTTCTTCACGACCTCCGGATTCGACGCGGCAACATCGTTCGCCTCACCGATATCGGTGGCGAGATTGTAAAGCGCGTTCTTCGCGAGATGAAGTACGGGCTGGCGTTGGATCCGAGAGCCGTCGGCGTCAACTTCCTGCCGGTTGGGACGGTCTTGAATGCCTACCTGACCCTGACGTATCGCGAGAGGGAACCTCCGGTAACTGGTGTTATGCTGTAGGCCGCTTCTGCGAAGCGGCGAAATCCTTCGAGGAACCGCCGACTTACAAAGTCGGCCTACAATGGTTGCCGAGTTACCGGAGGTGCCCGAGAACAAGTCGGCCACGGATGTCATCTTCACCGTCGAAGCGTGCAGCGAGTTGACCTCCAACACGTGGAGTGCAATCGGTCTGCTGGAGATTTCCAGGGTTGATTGCAACACGTGGTGGAGCGTGACCATCCAAGACGCCGTCCCGATGGACAGCGGCACGAATCGTTTCCTGCGCCTCCGGGTCACCCGGCCATAAGGCGCATTCTACCGACATCAAATCACGGCAGCGGACGGTTCGGGCGGCGCGACGGTTTTGCTGCCGGCGCGTTGGTCGTGACCGTTGGCGGCGGCAGCGAGGGCGCGGTTTCTTCGACGCCTTCGGTGAAGAAGAGTTGACGCAGCCAGCGAATGAGGACGACGGGCAGTTCCTTGACGACGCGGAGTTGTTCGGTGCCGTGTTGTTGGCCGCTGCAGGCGATCAGTTCCTTGAAGTCGCGGGCACGACCGTTCTGGCGCCGGGCGTCCAGCAGTCGCCGCGACGATTCATACGCGAAGGTGTCGCGCACCGACACGACCACGCGCAACGGCAGCCGGCGCATCTGCGGGAAGACATCGTCAATCCGAACGTCCTTGTAAGCAAGGCCAGGACTGAACAGGATCAGCCCGGCGAGGTCGTCGTTTTCAATCGCGTAGCGAACGGCGAGGTTGGCGCCGAGACTGGAGCCGATGAGGACGATGCGGCGTTTGTCTATTCCCGGTTGGTCCTCCAGCCAGTCCACCACCGTGTTGATGTCGAGCAATAACTTCTGGAAGTCGAGCGCCGTGAAGGTCTGGTGGTCCACAAGCTGCGGTCCGTCAGCGGTGAGCCGTCGCCGGCTCTCGCCGTGTCCGCGAAAATCGAAGTTCAATACGGCGATGCCGTTGTGCTGGAGCAGCAATGGTAACGATCCCCACTCATCGCGGCTCCCGCCCAGCGCGTGCAAGAAGACCGCGGCCGGCGAGAGGGTATTGTCGCCGCTCGCAGGGTAGTAAGCCGCTGCAAGGCCGACATCGTCGGGTGTTTGCAGGAACAATGTGCGTGCGCGGTCGGCACGCGCGGCGGGCGCGATGAGACAGGCAGTAGCAAGGAGGAGAACGCGTTTCATAAACAGTGCGACTGTAGCACAGCGCCGATGGTTGCAATAGCTCTTTCTTCCGCTAGGATGACCGCACCGATGAAATGGAAACGATTGATGTGTTTTAGCGCCGCGTTGGCGCTGTGCGGAACGACGGTGCGCGCAGCAGACTGGCCGCAATGGGGCGGAAACGATTTTGGCAGGAACATGATCTCGACGGAGCGGGGGATTCCCTCATCGTTCACGGTCAAGGGCGACACGCTCGACAACATCCGTTGGATCGTGCCGCTGGGCACCTACATTTACGGTAACCCCACCGTCGCCGGCGGTCGGGTGATCGTCGGCACCGACGATGACTTGTTGCGCGATGATCCGCGGTTCAAGCGCACTCGCGGCGGAATGGTCTGGTGCCTCGACGAAGCGACGGGAAAGGTGCTGTGGCGTTTGGTCGTGCCCCAACGGCTCAAGGAGCGGTTGCCCGAAGGCGCTCACTACGGGCAGCAACACATCGGCACCTGCTCGTCGGCGGCGATTGTCGGCAAACGCGCGTTCGTGGTAACGACCGCCGCGGAAGTCCTCTGCCTCGATGTCAACGGCCAGGCCGACGGCAACGACGGGCCGTTCAAGGACGAAGCGAAGTACATGGCCGCCGCTGCGCGCGCGCCGCTCACGCTCGGTTCGCAAGACGCCGACATCATCTGGAAATACGATCTCGTTGACGACCTCGGCATCTGCCCACACGATGTCGCGAGTTGCTCGGCCTTGGTGGACGGACGGGTTCTCTACATCCAAACCTCCAACGGCGTTGACAAGGATCACAAGAAATGTCTGCGGCCCGACGCGCCGAGTTACATCGCTCTCGACACCGAGACGGGCCGGTTACTGGCGACCGACAACGAGGGCATAGGCCATCTCATGTGGCATACCGCTTGGTCTCCGCCCTCGATGGGCACTGTGAACGGCAAGAAACTGGTGTTCTTCGGTGGTCCCGATGGCATCTGTTACGCCTACGAGGCGCTGACGAAGCTGCCCGACAAGCCGGTTCACTTCAAGAAGGTCTGGCAATACGATTGTGTGCCGCCTCGCTTCCGCGATCCGCTGGGTGACGGCAAGCCGTACAACTATTACATCGGCGACAAGCGCAAGAAGTACACGACCAACAAGAACGACGGCACCTTCGTCGGGCCGAGCGAGATCATTTCCACGCCGGTGTTTTACGAGGGTCGAGTCTATGTCACCATCGGCCAAGACCCGATGCACGGACGCGGACGCGGCCTGTTGCATTGCATTGACGCGACGAAGACCGGCGACATCACCAAGACCGGCTGCATCTGGAGTTACGACGCCCTCGAACGCACCATCTCCAGCGTGTCCATTGCCGACGGGTTGCTTTACGCGGTGGATTTACCGGGGCGCGTGCATTGTCTCGATCTCAAGACGGGCAAACCGTATTGGGTTTACGAAGCCAACGCCGAGACATGGGCCTCGCCATTGATTGCCGACGGCAAGGTGTTCATCAAGACCAACAGACGCCTCGTCGTCTTCGCCACCGGCAAGAAGATGAAGTTACTGGCCGATGTTCCCATCGGCTCGGCGAGTTCGCCGATCATCGCCAACGGCACGCTCTTCGTCTCCTCGACCCGCTCGCTTTACGCCGTGCAAAAAGGCGCGAAGCTGGCGATGCCATCCGCCCAGTAGTCATCACGCTCCGCGTGATGAAGTTCCTTGCAATACGACAAGTCGCGGTATCTAATCTGCGGTCATGCAAGTCGCGCTGCTCGCCATCATCGCTGCATCAGTTCTCGTAGAGAAGACCGAGCACTTCGACCGCGACCCCGGTTGGGAAAGCTATAACAACCGGATGGAAGTCAAAGAGCAACAGACGCTCACCCAAGACTTTGGTTACAGCCCGCAGACACGCGCCGTCGGCGGTCGCATCACGCGCGCGAGCAAGCTCGCCTATTACGCGGCCAAGCTGACCCCGCGCACGCTCAACGACCGGCTCTCCGCGTCGGGCGCGTTCACGTTCAGCGCGACGACCGGTGGCGGCGGCCTGTTTGTCGGCTGGTTCAATGACCAGCAGCCCGAGACGGCGCGGCCCACCAGCTCGCTCGGCATGAACTTCGATACCGAAAAGTCCGGCGCCCGCCTCGCGGTGCGCCTGATCAACGCCAACAACGAAAGCTGCGGCCACTTCGTCACCCACTACATCCCCGGCAAGTTCCGGCCCACGCCGTTGCGCGCCGGCGTCCGCTACCAATGGACGCTCGACTACGACCCCGCCGGTGCCGGTGGCAACGGCCAGTTCGTCTATACACTGACGGGCCACGACAAGGACAAAGACCCGATTGATGGCCGCATCGTGGTGGACCTGCCGTCGAGCTTCAGGCAGACCGGCGCGACCTTCACGCGCTTCGGCATCGCCAACATGCGCAAAGCCGGCGGCACGCCCACGTTCTGGCTCAATGACCTCACGCTCGACGGCAAGCAGCATGATTTCAAAACCGATCCGCAGTGGGAAGGCGTCGGCAACCACGAGAACTACTTCGAGGACAATCCGAGGGGCGTCCAGAACTTCGGTTACAGCTCGACCAGTCACGCCGGCGGCAAACCGGGCGAGATCGGCGGCGTCGTCTGGCGCGGACGTTACGCGACCTACGGCGACCGCGTCGGCCCGTTCACACTCGACCAACCGCTCGTCGCGCGCGGTCGCGTCGCCTTCACCGGCGCGGATCCCGACTCCGACGCATTCTTCGGCTGGTTCCACAGCGGCTCGAAAGACCAGAAACAGGATGAACGCACCGGCTACATCAACTTCGTCGGTATCGCCATTGGCGGCCCGACGCGCGTCGGCCACTACTTCGCCCCGCAACTCTGGACCGCCAAGGGCGAGAAAGCGCATGTCGAGAAAGCGCCCGTGCTCCGTCCCGATGGCAAACCCCACGAATGGATATTGTCCTACGATCCCGCCGCGAACGATGGTCGCGGCGCCGTGACCGTCACGCTCGACAAGGAAACGGTGACGTTGAATCTCCGCGACAAAGTCCGCGTTCAGGGCGCGCAGCTTGATCGTTTCGGCCTCTTCGCCTCCCACAACGGCGGCTCGAAGGTGAAGATTTGGTTCGATGACTTGACGTACACCGCTCAGAAAGTGACGCAGTAACCCGGAACATTTTCAGGTAGCTGCCATTACCCTCCAACTGCCGTCTTGAGTTGTCAAGTGGCGGGGGCATAGTTGGGATCAAAAGGACGGTTGTGTTTGAGTACGCCATGAGCTTGGTGCAGGAGCTTGCGCATCAGCGCTCCCACCACCGCCATCTTCGGTTTGCCAGCCAACAGCAACCGCTGTGCAAACTCTCGCAACAGCGGGTTGGCCCGCATCGCCACCACCGCCGGCAGATACAACGCTCGCCGCACCGCCGCATTGCCTACCTTGCTCAGCCGCGTCTTGCCGCGCACACTGCTGCCGCTCTCCCGCCGTCGCGGACTCAACCCCGCATACGCCGCCGCTTGTCGCGCGCTGCGGTATTGCCCCAGCAACGGCACCTCCGCCAGCAGACGGATCGCCGTCTTCTGCCCAATGCCGGGGATGCTCTGGAGCAATTCGACTTGCCGACACAAGGACGAGTGCGCCTGCAGGTGTGACTGAATTTGCCGTTGCAGGGTGGCGATTTGCCGCTCCAAGTGCGCCACGTGTTCGGCCAGTCCCGCCGCCAACAGGCTGTCGGCGGCTTCCAAGTCCTGCCGATTGCGTTCCTGTTGGCGCATCGCTTCGAGCGATTGCAGACGGCGCACCAACGCTTGGAGTTGGCGTCGCTCGGGCGGCGGTGGAGTCCACAAGGGCGGGCGTTGGGTGGCGCAGAACCGAGCGATGAGGGCGGCGTCTGCCTTGTCCGTTTTGTTGCGGGCCAGTTCACTTTGGGCAAAGGCTTTGATGCGGAGCGGATTGACGACGCTGACCGCTACGCCCTGTTGGTGCAGAAACAGAGCCAGCGGCTCGCCGTAACAGCCGGTGGCCTCCAGACAGGCGTGCAGAGGCAGTGTGAGATGAGCACGCAGCCAGGTTTGCAGTTGGGCGAAGCCATCTTGAGTGTTGGCGAAGTGGCGGTGGTAGGTGCGCTGGTCCTGCAGGAGGGCAGCGTCGAAGGTGGCCTTGGCGATGTCGAGGCCGAGGTAGGCAGAGCCGAGAGTTGTCATAACGGACTCCTTATGGTTGAATAGGGGTTGCTGTGGAAAGACACGCGGTGAGCTGGCCGAGCTTGTGCATACAGGTTCACACCGATGCGAGTCGGGAGACCTACGATACCGTCCGGCCTCGACCGTGGACGGGGAAAGGGAGCTGATCTACGTAACAGGCTGAAACGCCTGGCCGCGAGCACAGCTTCACCTTTCTCCGGTCTTTCCACGGTTGGTTCCTCCGGAACAATACAGATGGAACGATAAGGAGAAGATACAAGCCGCGAGCCTGCTCGCGGCAATCTGAAAAACCAACCCACCGCGAGCAGGCTCGCGGCTACAGAAGTTGAGGAATAAGCGTTATTGAGGAATTGTTGAGTGGAAACTTTGAAGTCATCGCTTTAGACTCCGCGCATGCACTCGCACTTGAAACGGATTCCGGTGTTGTTGCCGTTGGAACACGGGGTGATCTACTTCGTCACTTGTTGCACGGCGTCGCGGCAACAATTGCTGGCCAACCCGACGGCACACGAGGCGATCCGCTCCGCATGGCAACGTCTTCCCGCGTGGCGCATCGGGCGCTATGTGGTGATGCCCGACCACGTTCATTTCTTCGTCTCGCCGCTGGAACGGGAGAGCGATTTGTCGCGGTGCGTTCAGGCGTTCCGCTCGTTCGTCACGAAACATCTGCGGCCTTTGGGTTATCCCTATCCTCTGTGGCAACGGGAGTTCTTCGACCACCTGCTCCGGTCGGATGAAAGCTACGACAGCCAATGGGAATACGTGCGTCAGAACCCGGTCCATCAGCGTTTGGTCCAGAGCGCCGAGCAATGGCCGTACGCCGGCGAGATTCAACCGCTGGAACTGTAAACACAAGCACTGTAGCCGCGAGCCTGCTCGCGGGGGAGGATTTTCAGATTGCCGCGAGCAGGCTCGCGGCTACAGTTCCCGACGGCAGCCGAAAAAAACCGGAACACGACGCTGCGACTACGCCTCGGCTTTGAGTTCGACCATCTTGATGGTGTTGATGCCGGATTTGCCGAAGGGACGCGGCAGCGGCTGGGCAATGCCGTTGGCGTCAATGGTGCGACAACGCAATTGATATTGGCCGGGTGCGGTTGTCTTCGCCAGCGCGGCCCAGTGGACGATGGTGTTGGGAATCGGCCACGTGAAGAACTGGCCGGTCTTCGGATCCATCTGCATCACGGGCGGCAGTTTTCCGTCGGGCAAATCGCTGCCCCACTTTTCCGGCGGCGGCAGAACGATTGCGTCGCGCCAATCGCCTTGCGCCAGATACGGATCGTTTTCCGGCAACGGTTTGCCGGTGGGATGCAACCAGTATTGAACTTTCTTGAGGCCGGAGAGTCCGACCTGCGCCAAGCCGGTGATGGGGAAGGACTGGCCGGCTTTGACGGTGGCCGGGGTGTGGATGAAGCTCGCGCAGGTCTTGAGAGGACTCTCGACGTCGTTGTTCATCTCGGCGTAGGTGTCGTTGGACGGGGAAGTGTTGGTGAGGACGATGCGTTGGAGCCATTTGATGGAGCGGTTCCCGTAATAGCCGGGCGCGATCAGCCGCACCGGCCCGCCGCCGGCTTGTGAGAGGAGTTGGCCGTTCATCTTGTAGCAGAGGATCACGGGCAACTGGCCGGGCGGTTCCTCCAAGACACGATCAATGGATAGTGAGCCTTGGAAGCGTTGCTTGGGATCGTCGTTATGATAGCCGTAGTAGAAAACACGGCGGATGTTCTTCTCCGGCTGTGTCAGCCAGATCACCTCGCGCAACGGCACGCCTTCCCAAAGCGCCATGCCGAACGGCTTGGGAGCGTTGGTGCAGGTGAGCACGTGCAGAAAACGAACAGCGTGTTTCTCCGCCAGCTTCATCAGCGCCGGGAAATCGAAGGCATTGCCTTTCTCCTTGGAGAGCGGGTTGCCCATCTTGGAATTGCTCTCCGGGTCGGGCACCACTTCCAGCTTCCACGTCTCGCGGGTGAGACCGATGGCTGGAAGTTTTTCAGTGGGAATGTTCTGAATACGCGGATTGCCGCGTCCGATAAATTTGTGCTTGCTCAACGGCGTCAGGTATTCCAACTCGCTGACGGCTTTCGCCAGCGCCGGGTCGGCGAGCACTTCGTTTGTGACCTGTTGCGCCCAGAGTTTCGCCCCGCCGAGAACGGCGAGGCCAGCGGCGCCGAGTTGGAGGAAGTACCGTCGCGTCAAGGTGGCGTGATGTGCTGCGAAATCCCCGGCGCGTTTGGTAGTCATGGCTGCGAGTATCTGCATTGGCCCAAAGCGTGTCAAGTTTCCGGGTGCCTTTGGGCAGGAACGCCGCCGTCCCGGCGGTTTGCTGTTTGGCTCCGACCGCCGGGACGGCGGCGTTCCTCGCCAGCCAACACTTGAATTGGTCGTGCAGTTTCCGTCTGGATTTTCGTGGCGCTTTGAGGCATTACCTACCCATGAATCTCTACCTGATCCTCCTTGTTCTGCTGCCAGCCATTGCCCACGCTGCCAACTGGCCTGCGTGGCGCGGTGACGCCGCCGGTAGCGGTATCACGACCGAAACCAACCTGCCACTGAAGTGGAGCGATACCGAGAACATCCGCTGGCGCGTCAAGCTGCCGGAGCGCGGCAACTCCACGCCCGTTGTCTGGGGCGACCGCGTCTTCATCACACAAGCTATCGAAGCAGAGAAACGCCGCACGGTGATGTGTTTTCATCGCGCCGATGGCAAGTTGCTGTGGCAGCAGGGCGTCGTGTACGACAAACCGGAACGCACCCACAAAAGCAATCCATACTGCTCTGCATCAGCCGTCACCGACGGCGAGCGCGTGGTTGCCAGCTTCGGTTCCGCCGGGCTGGTTTGCTACGACATGAACGGGCGCGAACTCTGGCGGCGCGACTTTGGCCCGATTGACAACATCTGGGGTAACGCATCGTCGCCGGTCCTTCACGGGAATCTGTGCATTCACTACCACGGTCCCGGTAAAGGCGCGTTCCTGACCGCGCTGGACAAGAAGACCGGTAAGACGCTCTGGAAGTTTGACGAACCGACGTGGAATACCGCGGGCCGCACCGATGGCTTTGAAGGCAAGACCGACGGTGTAGTCGGCACGTGGAGCACGCCGCTGGTCGTCGGCGGGGAACTCATTATGAGTTTTCCGATGGAGGTCATCGCCTTCGATCCGCCCACCGGGCGCGTCCGTTGGCGTTGTGGCGGAGTGAGTCCGCTCGTCTATAATTCGGCAATCGCCGGCGAAGGTGTCATCGTCGCGATGGGCAGCTACCGCGGCGACACCGTTGCCGTGAAGTCCACAAAACAGCTCTGGCGTCAAGTCCGCGGCAAGGGCGGCATCGGTACGGGCGTCATCAAGAACGGTCACATCTATTTCCCCGCCGGGCCGATTTCGTGTCTCGAACTTTCTACCGGCAACACCGTCTGGGAAGAAAAGATCCCCGGCGCCAAAGGCGGCTCTTGGTCGTCCATTCTCTTGTCCGGTGATCGTGTGTACCTTCCGCTTCAGTCCGGCGACATCGCCGTCGTCAAAGCCTCGCCGAAGTTCGAGGTGCTTGCCGTCAACTCGCTCAAGGAAAAATCAAACTCATCCCTCGCCGCCTCCAACGGCGAACTGTTCTTCCGCACCGAGCAGACGCTTTGGTGCATCAGTGTCGCCAAGTCTTTGTCATCGAGGTGATGAGGAACATGTGTTTTGATGTTGTGGTATGCCAAATGAGCGGTTATTTTGACAGCCATGTATATCAAAAGAACTGCTGAGGAGATCCTCAATCGAATTCTGGTCGGAAACAAGATCGGAATCGTCTTGGGTGCTCGGCAGGTTGGCAAGACGACGTTGGTGGAACACGTCTTGGCAGGGCAAAGCACGGTATTTCTGAACTTCGACTTGGAGGTGGATAAGGCGCGGTTCCTGGCGGTTGCCGCGTTGTCGCCTGTCGAGGCGCTGAAGAATCTGGGGCAACCGGACGTGTTGGTGATTGATGAAGCGCAACGTCTGCCTGCGGTCGCGCGCATCATCAAGGGCTGGCATGACGCGCGGTTGCCGGTGAAGATCTTGTTGCTTGGCTCATCGAGCTTGAGCTTGCTCGATCAGACCGCCGAGAGCCTGACTGGCCGCAACGAGAAACTGCTGTTGACACCATTGCTGTTCGGGGAGGCGCTCCGCTCGCAAAGCTGGTTCTCGGACGGCCTGCCGCCTGCGGTTCTCCGGTCGCAACTGGCCGGGCCGTTGCGGGCGTTCCTGATGCAATCGCTCGCTTTCGGCAGTTACCCGGAAGTGGTGTTGGCCGCCGACCGTCCCCGTTTGCTGCGCCATCTCAGCGCGGACTATTTGTGGAAGGACATTCTCCAAACCGGTTTGGTCAAGACGCCTGACTTGATCAAACGATTGCTCCTGTTGCTGGCCCATCAAACGGGCGCCGAGGTTTCCGTCCACGAACTGGCCACGCAACTCCAGATGGCGCGCCCAACGGTGGAACGTTATCTTGATTTGCTGGAGCAGACCTACGTCATCTTCCGTCTGCCCTCCTTCAGCACCAACCCCCGCAAGGAAATCGCCAAGAGCCGCAAAGTGTTTTTCTGGGACACCGGCATCCGCAACGCCCTGCTCAACGCCTTTGCAACCGACGAATTCCGTCCCGACATCGGCGCGCTCTGGGAGAACTGGGTGATCAGCGAAGTCGCCAAGCACAACGTCCTGCACGGCGCCCCGAGCGAACTGTTCTTCTGGCGGTCGCGCACACAGGCCGAAGTGGACTTGGTCGTGAAAACCGGCGACCGTCTTCGCGCCTTCGAGATCAAATGGCAGGCTCGCCCGTCCGTCGCCCGCGCGTTCCGTGCGCAGTACGGCGTGGACGTTGAACTCATCGAACCTGCCAATCCATTTGTCGCTACCCTTTGATTACGACGAGACTCAAACCATGAATCAAATCGCCTCTCGCTTGTTCATTGCCGTCGTTCTCATTCTCGCATCTGGAGCGCAGGCTCAGGACCCGCTTGTTGACGGCTGGAACAATCCGCCGTTGCCGGGGCGGATTCGCGCGTACTGGTGGTGGCTCAATGGCAACGTCACGAAGGAAGCCATCACGCGCGATCTCGAAGAGATGAGGGCCAAGGGATTTGGCGGGGCGTTGATTTGCGATGCAGGCGGCGCATCGCAGGACGGCAACGACCCGGTGCCGCTCGGCGTGTCGTTTCTTTCGCCGGAATGGCGCGCGCTTTACAAGCACACGTTGCGCGAGGCTAGCCGGCTCGGTTTGGAAATGAGCCTCAACATCCAGAGCGGCTGGAACCTCGGCGGCCCGATGGTCACCGCTGATGACGCGGCGAAAAAGATGGTCTGGTCGGAATCACTGGTGCGCGGACCGGGGCGGATCGAGCGGAGACTTGCGGAACCCGCCGGGCGCGACGGGTATTACCGGGACAGTTTTGTCGTCGCGTATCGGGTGAAGCCAGAGGATGGGGCGCAGAGCGTGTTTGCCGGGTTGAAATCGTGTTCCGAACAGCCGGGGCGACCGTTGGCGTATTTGGCAGACGGCGACACGAACACGTTTTGGGTTTCGACGACGGGCAAACTCCGGGTCGGGCCGTCGCGCAAGACGCCGGCGTGGGTGCAGTTCGAGTTTCTGGAGCCGACGGAAATCAACCGCCTGACAATTCAGCCACGGCCCGGTTACGGGCCGAAGGAGTGCGAGTTGCAGGTGTCCGATGACGGTAAGGCGTTTCGCGTCATCAAAGAGTTCGTGGCCGATAAGAACCAAGAGACGACCGTGACGTTTGCGCCGGTTAGCGGGAGTCTGTTTCGTCTGTTGATCGTGGGCGCTTTCGATAGAAGTTCCCCGCAGGCGCCGCGCAACTGCCAGATCGCCGAGGTGCGGTTGTCGGGCAAGAACGGCTCGTGGCCAGACCGCGTGGTGAAGGCGCGGCGTCTCCAGCACTGGGAAGAGAAGGCCGGGCATAAGCCGCTGCATTTCTCCGCGCCGGACACGACGTTGTTGCTGGAGGAACATCCCGACCAACCGGGCGAGGAGGAGACGCGCCCGGTTGACGTGGTGGATTTGACGAGCAAGCTTGCGACCGACGGCACGTTGCGCTGGGACGCACCGGCGGGCGTGTGGCGCGTGTTGCGTTTTGGCTGCACCATCGGCAATCACTCGTACGTCTCGACTTCGAGCGACAACTGGAAGGGGTATGCGATTGACGTTCTCGATGCGGGAGCGTTTCGCCGGTATTGGAACGCAGTAGTTGAGCCGTTGCTCGATGACGCCGGGCCGCTGGTGGGGACGACGTTGAAGTATTTGCACACGGACAGTTGGGAAGTCGAGCCGTTGAATTGGACGCCGACACTACGTGAGGAGTTTCAGAAACGGCGCGGCTATGACATGTTGCCTTGGATGCCGGTGTTGGCAGGACGAATTGTGGAGAGCCGCAGCGCGAGCCACCGGTTCCTCCATGATTTCCGGAAAACGATTGGCGATCTGGCGATTGACAATCATTACCGGCTGTTTCGCGATGGCGCGCACCGGCGCGGGATGCTGATTCATCCGGAATCGGGTGGGCCGCACGCGGTGCCGATTGATGCGCAACGTTGCCTCGGTTTCAACGACGCGCCGATGAGCGAGTTCTGGGCGTGGTCGTGGCGTCACCGGATCGGCGACTCGAACCGGTTCTTCGTGAAACAACCAGCTTCCGCCGCTCACACCTACGGCAAGTGCTTGGTGCTGGCGGAAGGTTTCACGACGATCGGGCCGCACTGGCAGGAGACGCTCTGGGACAACCTCAAACCGTCGTTCAACAAGGCGAGCTGCGAAGGGTTGAACCTGTTGGTCTGGCACGAGTTCGTTTGTTCGCCCAAGGAGTTCGGATTGCCGGGCATTCAGTATTTTGCCGGGACGCACATCAACCCGAACACGACTTGGTGGCCGTGGGGTGGAGCATTCTTCTCCTACCTGAACCGTTGTCAGTTCCTTTTGCAGCAAGGTTTGTTCGTGGCCGATGTCGCCTACTACTACGGCGACCACGTTCCAAACTTCGCGCAACACAAGCGGACCGATCCCGCTCGCGTGTTGCCCGGCTACGACTACGATGTCCTCACCGAAGATGCGTTGGTGACGCGTGCGTCGGTGCGGGATGGACGGATTGTGTTGCCGGACGGGATGAGCTATCGGGCGCTGGTGTTGCGTGAGAACAAAGCGATCTCGCTCGCGGCGCTTCGCAAGATCGCTGAACTGGCGAAGGCCGGTGTAACGGTCATCGGGTCGAAGCCGTCGGAGGGAATGGGGCTGCGCGACGACGATGCCGAGATCAAACGAATCGCCGTCGAGTTGTGGGACGGTGGGCGAGTCGTCACCAGCAAGACTGCGTGCGAGGTGTTGCTGGCGGCGGGGGTGAAACCGGATTTTGAGTTCGAGGCGGAGAATCCATCTGCTGACCTTGACTACATTCATCGCCGGGATGGCGAGGCGGAGATTTACTTTGTTGCCAATCTCTCGAATGACGTTGTGCGCGCTCGATGTACGTTCCGGGCGTCCGGAACAAAACCGGAACTTTGGGATCCGGTCACGGGTGAGCGTCGTGGCGCCGACGCAGTCGCACAGAAGGATGGGCGAACAACGCTGTCGCTTGAGCTTGCGCCGTGTGGGGCGGTGTTTGTTGTGTTCCGGGACAGCGGCGCGCCCGGCGGTCGCGCCCTACCGCAGTTCAAGACAGTGGGCGAGATTGGCGGGCCGTGGGAGGTGTCGTTTGGAGATAAGAAAATGACTTTCGAGAAGTTGGTGGATTGGACAAAGGTGCCGGAGGTGCGTTATTTCAGCGGGACGGCAGTTTATCGAAAGACGTTTGAAGCGCCGAAGGCAAATGGGCGTCTGTTTCTTGAATTCGTCAAGGCGTCCATGTTGGCCGAAGTGAAGTTGAACGGGAAGAATCTCGGTGTCGTTTGGTGTCCGCCGTGGCGGGTCGAGATCACCGACGCGGTGAAGGCGTCGGGCAATCTGTTGGAAGTGACTGTGGTCAACAGTTGGTTCAATCAGTTGGTTGGCGATCCGAAGAAGGAGCGGACGAAGACCAATATTCGCGTAAAGCCGGACGCACAGCCGCAGGAGTCGGGATTGTTTGGCCCGGTGACGATTCGGGAACGGTCTTGACCTGGCTGTTGCCGCGCCGTTACAAGAGTGGTAGATGAAGATATCGTTTGCATGCGAGAAATGCGCGACCGTGCTGGAGGCCGATGTTCAGGTCACCGGGCAGGGTATCACGTGTCCGCGTTGCGGGACGGCGCTGAAGGTGCCGGCGGTGCGGCCGGGGCCGGGGGTGACGATCGGCGGATTCCGGATCAAGAAGCTGATCGCGCGCGGCGGGATGGGGGAGGTCTATCTGGCGGAACAACTCTCGCTGGGGCGCGACGTGGCATTGAAAATTTTGCCGCCGCATTTCAAGTCGGACCCGGAGACGGTGCAACGGTTTTTGGCGGAAGTGCGGACGGCAGCGAAGTTGTCGCATCCGAATCTGGTGACAGTCTATGAGGCAGGTCAGGATACGGGGATTTATTTT
>Ga0233425_10004405_pt1 | contig 23696 bp, 20 predicted proteins | sample Watercolumn_Towu_2_FD_181712 | JGI IMG/M metagenome (GOLD analysis project Ga0233425, IMG submission 181712) | Freshwater microbial communities from Lake Towuti, South Sulawesi, Indonesia - Watercolumn_Towuti2014_140_MG | ecosystem: Environmental > Aquatic > Freshwater > Lake | place... | reverse complement strand
TATATAATCTGTTGTTCTAGTTAAACCAGTTACTGTTACGCTTGTGCCAGAGCCGTTAAAAACCGTATACCAACCAGACGTTCCTATTTGGGTTCCACTACCAAAAACAGTACTTGCCGTGTAAGTAGTAGCATCTACTGGAGTTGCTGTACCGGTGTTAGCAGCTTTCATAAAAACAACCCTTCTCATACCGTTACCATTTGTCCAGCCAACTGTCATTTGGTTATAAGCTACAGAAGAAAAGGTTGCCAAAGAAGCTTGTACTGTTGGCCTTGAATAACTGCTTGATCCTTCATATTCAAAAGCTCCTATATCTGTGTTCCCGCTTCGATAAAAATACCTTTGATCAGCGACGGGCACATTAATACTATTTTGCGAGGCATTGTTTGGGTCTCCGGCATTTATTGCTACGCTTCCAGATTGTAAAGCTAGCGTTGGCACGCCATTAGATGTGCTGTTTGTTGCCAAAGAAGTGTCTATATTTAAATTTGCTTGAACTCCTACTAAATTCCCGTTAACGCCGTTAGTAAAAACAGTCGGAGATGCCTGTGTTTCAACTATGTTATAACCTCCATCGTATATTGTGCTATTGCCCTTATCAAAGTTTGGATTATATCCAACTTTTTGGGCCATTATTGTATTTTTAATGTATAAAGTAGAATACCATGGGCACACGTCGGCACAAACAACATCGGCTTTATTCTTCAAAAAAGTAGAATTGGTTACAGTCGTGGGTCCTGACGCGTTAGAAACAAAAAGTGCTCCATAATATTCGCCGTAATTATTATAAAATGTAGAATTTGTAACTTCTATTGTTCCGTGGGCATAAATTCCGCCCACATAGCCATTTTCGTTATTTGAAATTGTTGAGTTTCGTATAATAAGGTTTCCACTGGAGAAAATAGCTCCGTTTACATATCTGTCGCCGTGGTTTTTATTTTGGTCGATCCAGCAATTAATCAAAGTAAGATGCCCGGCATAAATTGCCGAACCTGAAAATCCTGCAATGTTTTCATAAGCATATCTTACAGTCAAGTTTTTTAAAACTAAGGCCGAGGTGGCATAAAAAACTCTTTTACCTGCCGTATTTGGAGTCGAAGCTGCTTGGATAATTGTTTGGTCAGCGCCGTGGCCTTGAATTGTTAAAGCTTTTGCTATGGTAAATCCTGTAGAGCCAGAAGATTCTCCTGTTTCGTCGGCATTCGACCAATCAAAAGTTCCTGTCAGGTCTATTGTGTCATTTGCCGAAGACATGGCATATGCCTTAGTAAAAGTTTTGTAAGGATTGCCTGAAGTCCCGTCACCAGTTGTGTCGTTTCCAGTGGAATAGTTTGAATAAATCGTTGCGGCGAAAATAAAATTTGGAAATAAAAACAAAACAGCCGAAACTATAATCAAAAATATTTTGGAAATATTTTTCGTTTCCATAAAAATATCTATTTTAAATTAATTCTACTAAAAAACCCTGAAAAAAGACAGTGGTCTTTAACGGTGCAACGCCACCTCGTTGTGAAGTGGCTTTAAGAAAATGCGCGGGCAAGGGGATGTAGAACCCGTCGCTCGCACAACTCGCTCCTTCAAAACCCACGGTTTTGAATAATTTCCTTCACAGAGGGGACACCTGGTGTCCCCTCCGACCCACCCCTCGGGTTCAAATCCCGGACATGCAGAAATCAAAAAGCGCCACAAGGGCGCTTCCTGATTTCTGCGCGGGCAAGGGGATTTGAACCCCTGATCTCCTCCGTGACAGGGAGGCGTGTTGGACCAGGCTACACCATGCCCGCCTACGCCTCGCCGAAGTTCCGCAAAGCGGAACGAAGGCGGGATTCGGCTCGGCTACGGCGAGGCAAACCCGCCATAGCGATATTCAATTGGGTGCCGGGGGAGAGAATCGAACTCTCGACCTTAGCGTTATGAGTGCTACGCTCTAACCAACTGAGCTACCCCGGCGCGACTCGCAAGCGAGTCAACATGTTGGGCCTCCCCGAATTGCACGGGGGTCTGAAGCTTATGAGACTTCCGAGGTACTACTCCTCCAAGGCCCGACGATATTATTACCTTAACACAAAAAAACAAAACAATCAACACAAACTAAAAGCTCCGCTATAAAACAACGGAGCTTTTAGTTTACTATAAAAATATAGCTGCTATTCCTTTGAGATTGTTACGGCTGGGATGCGTAGCCCCATGCTTCTACTTCGCGCAATATAGGAGTAGACTGTCCGCTAACAACAGTCACTCTTATCAATCTGACATCTGCATCTGTAATCGACGGAATTATTTCTACAGGAGTTTCATTTTGACAGTTGAATGGAGCCGCGACAACTTGGTTTTGAACGCTTGTAAATAATTCAACAAATCCTGCTGGAAACGGCTCTCCCCAAGGAAGATTTACCTGAGATCCGTTACACGCTACCTTGAGTTTATGTATTTTATAATTTTGTCCTAAATCTATGAAAGATTCTGCGCTATAATACCATGGCCATGTATCAATCTGATTATGAAAGGAATAATCTAGCGGAACTGGAGTCCCCCATGTGGAATAAATTCCATCTGTTATATTAACAGACGGGAGGTATTCTGCTTGCACAAAAGCTCCTCTGTTTTGCATAAAATAAACTTCCGGAATACTGGCTATCAGACTGTTTGCCGGGCGCAATTTCCCCAATGCAACATTAACAAGTGGCCTTGCAACACAGTTTTGAGACGCATCGCATATTTGATTTGTAGAACATGTTCCGCAAACACCTCCACATCCGTCAGATCCGCATGTTTTTTCAGAACAACTTGGAGTACAGGTTGCTGTGCAAGTCTGCCTTATTGCCGGGCCACCTGCCAAATTTCCGCAACTAACATCACTGCAAGTTCTTGATTGTGAACCATTTATGCAAGCACCCCAGGTAGAACAAGTCCAATTTGGAACACATGTGTCAGCTGTTTTTGACTTACAAATATAATAACTTATACCAATCATATCCCCACTTCTATAATACTGCGGTATTTTTATAAGTCCAGCGCAACATGCGCTCGTGAGATCACTGTTTAATATTGTCTGTCCCTCGCTCTTACAAGAAGGCAAAGATGACTTCTGGCAGATATAATATGAGATTGTGGTAGTGCTTCCTGCTTGATACTTTGGGATTTTTTTTAAATCAGCACAACAAGACTTTGTAACCTCCCAATTGCTTATTGTTTGATTTTCTTCGGCACAAGGTGGATTTGGATCAACGCCAATAGGAATTGTTTTACATATATAGTTTAACGTTATTCCTATACTGTCTCTCACTGCATATTTATAAAGTCCTTGGCAACAACTCTGAGTGGAGTCTGTTATTGCCTTATTTAGTTCTACACACGGCAATTCTTTTTTAACACAAGCATAGACCTGCGAACCCCCAATAGTAGTAAGCTTGGGCTCCAAACCAGCGCAACAATTTTTTATTTCACCATAAATCGAAGTGTTGGGAATGGTATGATTTAGTGCTCCACAAAGTTCGGGCATTTGAACACACTGATACCCCGTAGAAGAATTTTCTTTTTTTAATCCCTCACAACATTTAGAAACATTATCGTTAAATCCTATAGTTTCATTTATTTTTTTGCATTGCGGAACTCCACACCTTCCCCCCGCTTTTGGATCGTTTAGATTGTCTGGGTAATAAGTATAATACCCACAACAATAAGGATTGAATGTTTGGTTTGGAACGCTACCCCCATAGTTTGTATATTTTTCTATTCTACCTTCTAATATACAATTACCCGAACCACTGACGGGTAAAAGACACTTCCCTCCCGCTTCAATATTAGATGGATTATTAGGAATATAAACTGTACCCGGACAACATCCGTAATGTCCAACACTCGGTGTAGAAGATGTTGGTGGATAGAATGTATTTCCTTGTGGCATACATGATTCCCTCGAGCACCTCTCGTTCACACATTTCTCTCCTGATGGGCAAGCGCTGTCAAGCAAAGACGGATTGCAATTGGGATATGCCGGTTTATCAATGCAAAAACCGTTTTGACAAACCTTTCCCGAAGGACATGGAATAATAGAATCGCATCTGCCGGGATCCAAAGTTTGGCAACTGCAACATGTGTCAGAATAATTTGCTCTGCCGCAAGAAGTATCTACAATAGGATTGTTAGTATACGTTGCTGGCCTAAATTCAGTTTGAGCCGTTGTCACATCATCCTCTGAGGCTCTTGTTTTTTTATCAACTGTTTTTCCAATTTTAGCGCAATAGTCAGAACATTTTGTTTCTCCGGCTAAATCCCAGCCAAAAGTTGAATCTCTAAAACAAACCGCATTTGAGCCAAATTTTAGAGGATACAACTCGCAGACTGTCTTTATTTTTGGCTGACTTGGATCACCATTTTCAGTGGGGTTTGTATATCCAGTTGATGGTATACACCTTAAATTAAAACATATTCTACCCTCATCACACTGCGAATCTTTGGAACACCCCCTTATCAAGCACTTTCCCAAAAAACAAGCTAGCTCTTTTGAATTACAATCACTGTGCACACTGCATCCACCGCAGGAACCACTTACACACTTACCCCATTTACACTCAGAATCAGACAAACAGGTTCCGGGCACCCTAACACAAAAAGTGTTTTCACAATAATAGCCAGTCTGACAATCTGAGGAACCCGAACATCTATTAGAAACAACAGATTGTTCTGCTTGCTGCGCAATTGGCACCTGACTTGGCGAAACTTGTGTATCATTTTGCGTGCTTTCTTGTGGGGGCGCTATATCGGCTTGGGAATTTTCACCACATCCATAAATTGAGTTTATTTTTGCTCTTGTTAGCGGCCCAACATAGCCTGTCTGCTTTATTCCGTACTTTGCTTGAAACTGAACCACTGCTCCAGCCGTGTCCTCTCCGTATTCATTTTGAGTATCGCTACCGTAAGAAATATCTTCTCTTTGCATGACTATATGCAAATCTCCAATTTCAATAGACCCCGAGTTAGCAAAACCAAGATTGGTGTTAAATGTGTGACACCAGACACTAGCGCCCTGTTGAGATTGTATTATCCGTATTTGCTCCAGTAATTGGGCTATTTGAGCCTGTATTTGGATAATTAGAGCTTGTTTTTCTGCTTCGGTCATGGCAGAGACCTCTCCAGATACGCAAAAAACAGTTGTTAATAATAACACGACTAAAAATAATTTTAGCTTCATAATTTTTTATTGTTTTACTATTAGTTAATTGTACTGCCGAAGACATGCAATAACAACATATTAGTTATTCACATCTTGAAAGGGAGATTTATCTCTAGTATAATAAGAATATTATTGTATTTTTTATGGATACTGCGAGTATAATTTTATCATGTTTGTTTGTGTTTATTTTTGGCATGTTCTTTGGAATATTCCTAGTTGGCGCAAATAAATCCTTTCATTCATAGGCATTAAAAAGCCCCGCTGCGCTTAGCGCAGCGGGGCTTTTACATATAATTAGCGAGGGAATATGATCTGAAGCGTACCCTGCAGGCAATTTGCATGGTCCGCCCGAAGGGCGGAAATTGCCGAAGCCTGAGCGAGCCGCCGCTGGCGGCGAGCGCTAGCGAAAGATCATTTCCCGAGCGAGCCATTATGCGCGAAACACTTCTAAAAATGCTTTCGTGGGCACATTAACACTCCCCTTTTCTTTCATAAGTTTTTTTCCTTTTTTCTGTTTTTCTCTCAATTTATTTTTTCTAGTCACATCTCCACCATACAAATAACCAGTCACATCTTTCATATAGGCCTTAATTGTTTCTCTAGCAATAATCTTGCCACCAATAGCAGCTTGCAAGGCCACAGAAAACATTTGTGGCGGCAAAACATCTTTTAATTTTTCTACAACTTTTTTGCCTTCTGAATAAGCCTCGTCTTCTGCCACAATTTTTGAAAGCGCTTCTTCTTTTTGTCCGGCAATCAAAATTTCCATTTTTACTAATTTTGCCGGCCTATATCCAATTGCTTTATAATTCATTGATGCAAAACCAGAGCTAGCGGTTTTTATTTTGTCGTACAAATTAGCAATAATTCCCCTAAGAGGAGTCTCAAAAACAATAATTGCTCTTTCTGGAGTCAGGTAATTTGTTTCAATGTAATTGCCCCTAAGACTCTTTAAAATTTCCATTAATTTTCCCATCTGGTTTGAGGGAGCCACAACTTCTAAAGAAACCCAAGGCTCTTCCATGTTTTTTATTTTTGATTGATCTGGCCAATCAGAGGCCGAATGTATCAAAATTTCTTTTTCTCTATGGTCGTATACTTTATAAACAACTGACGGCGTGGAAATAACTAAATTCAAACCAAATTCTCTACTCAGCCTTTCAGAAATAATTTCAATATGTAAAGTGCCCAAAAACCCGCAATTAAATCCTCTACCCAAGGCCTCTTTCATTTCTTGTTCAAAAACTAAAGCCGGGTCATTTAATTTTAACTTTGACAATGCAACTTTTAAAACATCGAAGTCGTCTGGGTTTTCAGGATACAAACTGGCAAAGACCATGGGCTTTGGTTCTTGATATCCTGGCAATGGTTTCACACTTCCTCTCGTTGCTAGGCTTTGAGCTTTTATAATAGTATCTCCAGCAGTCACTTTTCCTGGCTCTTTTATGCCAGTGGCAATATAGCCAATATCTCCTGCTTTTAATTTATCTTTAACTGAAAAATGCGGGTTTAAATAGCCAAGTTCTTTTACCTCGGCTGGAGTATTAGTGGCCATTAGTTCAATTTTTTCTCCATTTGATATTTCTCCGTCAACTACTCTAACAAAAGCTATTACACCCTTAAAAGAATCGTATTCTGAATCAAAAATAAGCGCCCTAAAGGGCTGCCCGCCTTCGCCCTCTAGGCTTCGGCGAGGCGAAGGCACTTCTCGTATAATTTTTTCTAGAACCTGCTGGACATTTGTCCCATCTTTGGCAGAAATTTTTATAATTTCGTCTGGTAAAACATCTAATAAATTTGACAGCTCCTCAACGCTCTCTTCAACTTTTGCTATTGGTGAATCAATTTTATTTATAACCGGGATAATTTTTAAATTTTGCTTTTTTGCCAGTTCTAAATTTGCCAATGTCTGAGCTTGAATGCCTTGCGTTGCATCAACTAAGAGCACGGCGCCCTCAACAGCTTCCATGCTACGCGAAACTTCATAAGAAAAATCCACATGCCCGGGAGTATCAACCAAGTTCAGAATGTAATCTTTGCCCTCAAAATTATAATTCATTCTAATGGCTTTCATTTTTATGGTAATCCCCTTTTCTCTTTCCAAATCCATGCTATCCAAAAACTGCGGCATCATTTTCTTTTTGTCTATTGTGTTGGTTAATTCCAAAAGCCGGTCCGCCAATGTGGACTTGCCGTGATCAATGTGGGCGATAATAGAAAAATTTCTAATATTCTCTTGCATAAATTATTAGTCATCTTACCAAAAAAATAAGCTTTATTCAATAAAAAAGCTCTGTTTCCAGAGCCTGGCTACACTGCCGCGGTAGTAATTGAGAGCGCGTTGCGCAAGAGCGAAATAGCTTCGTCCTCGTCTTTATAAGACAGGACTGCTCTTACTGCCGGATTGCCCAAAAGAAGACGCGACACCTTCTTGTCTTCTTGGCGCAAAATGATGACCGGAACATCGTTTTGGCGCGCCATCTCCACTTCAATGCCCCCTCCCCACGAAGGCCCAAAGCTAACCACAACAATCAACAAGTTGGTGCGCTCGCAAACCTGCCGCCGCTCTGCCTCGTCAACTTGCTGTGGCGCAAAGGCCACATGCACCAATGGATCAAAATGTTCATGGGGCACGAAAGCGCGTTCGCCCAATACATCAGTACAGGCATCGGCGATGCGTTCGTAGAAACGCTTTGCCAAAACCCGCGATAAAGAAGGGAGCTCTGTCAAAGGACCACACACGTACGCCGACTTACCGTTCATTAGAAATCTCCTGTCTGTTTTGCCGTAAAACAAATTAAATTAATGATATATTAAACAAATTTTATGTCAACAAAAAACCGCCTAAAAGCGGCCCAATTTTATTTTGATGAATAGAGAAACTTTTTAAGAAGAGTGTCTTTAACAATTCGGGTTTCCGGAGATTTCAGAAAATGAGCGGAAGTAAAATATACAACGCAACCAAAAATACTAGGAACAACTAACTGTAAAAATACTCCCCAAAAAGTATCTAATAGCGCGGAGTTAAAACCAATAAGGTTCCTTGCCCAGAATACCACAAACCCCATAGCCAAAGAGGCGATTAAAATTTTATATAAAGAATCTAGAATCTCTTTGTTGTTTATGCTGGGGAACTTTTTCCAAAACATGCACAACAGAAAAATTGTCTGCAAAACGCCGGTAATTGAATACGCTAAAGCTAGCCCTGTGATAGCTACATTTGTCGCTTGGCCCAAACGTAAAAATTCGTGTAAAAAAATGTAGAATCCTGGAGAAGTTCTTATCAGCCAAACTAAAAATAGAGATAAAACAATATTAAAAGTAACTGAAAATATGCTAATTAAGGCGGGAATTTTTGTGTTGTGGGCCGCATAAAAAGCTTTGGATAAAAACAAAATTAATTGCGGAGCGATTAGGTTAAGGGCAAAAATTCCAAGGCAGGCAGTGGTAAGCTCGGTATCAGCCCAAGAAAATTTGCCAACTCCCAAAATTACACGGACAATCTGCGCTCTTAAAAGTAAAAGTAAAATTGCCAAAGGCATTGTAATAAAAATCATTTGCCTTAAAACGCTAGAAAATTTTCTTATAAAATCATTTTTATCCTCTTGCAAAAAAGCCATAGACATTATGGGAAAAGCTGCCGTAGTAACAGAGACCGCCACTGCATTGACGGCAACCATGGACAAATTGTTTGCCCAATTAAAAACCGCAATAGAACCAGCTGCTAAAGTTGAGGCAATAGCGGTTATAGCAATGGTGTTGATTTGCAAAGCGCCAAGACCCAAACTTCGAGGAATCATTAGTTTTATTGTTTTTACAACTCCTGGGTCAAAAATATTAAAATTTGGCCTCCAACGAAATCCCGAATAAAAAAATGATGGCAATTGTACCAACAAATGCATAGTTCCGCCAAGCACCACTCCCCAAGCCAAACCAGAAATTCCTATTGCTGGATAAAAATATAAAATGCCAATTATGATTCCTGCATTGTACAAAAGCGGGGCTAGAGCTGTCACTAAAAATCTATGGAAAACCTGCAAAATTCCAGAAATCATGTTTGAAGCCCCCAAGATTATCGGACTCAAAAACATGATTCTCATTAATAAAACAGCTGCATCTTTTTTGGCCCCAGAAAAACCCGGCGCCGTAAAGGAAATTATGAGCGGAGCAATAATTACAAAAATGACACAGGTTAATATTAAAAAACCCAAAAAAACATTTAATAAAGTTGAAACATATTTCCAAGCGTCTTCTTTGCTTTTCATTAAATAAGAAGAAAATATAGGAATAACCGCTGCAGAGATTGCCCCCATAATCAAAATTAGGGCAACAAAATCTGGCACAGTAAAAGCTGCATAATAAATGTCTGGCGTGCTGGTGCCACCAAAAGTTCCAGCCAAAAGCCTATCTCTTAGCAAGCCCAACAACGAAGAAAGTAAATAAGAAGCAGCTAAAACTAGCGACGCGGCACTGATAGTTTTTTGCTGAGAATTGAGAAGTTTATTTATCATTTAGATTTTTTATCTTAACAAAAAAATCGACAATTGTCGATTTTTTTGTTGTCTCAGCAAGACTATAAGCCGAATTCTGTATTAGGCAATCATCTGTCTGGGCCTGAAATTACTCTCAAGCTCAAGCGAACCACTTTTAACTCTTTTCAATGATGAAACACTGAATATGAGCTTTGTTCTTGCACTCAGGTAAGGATTTAGCGCGTTTCACTCTTTGCATTTCTGCAAAGCATCGTCACTGTTCGCACCTCTGGCATTACTGCCGACGGGCGTTACCCGCTACCATTTTAACTTCTTTCAAAGTAAGTGTTCGGACTTTCCTCCCTTTATCTTTCAATAAAGAGCGATTGCTCATCTTGCTGAGACACCTTTATTATACCAAATTAAGCTCCTTTGTCAATAAATTAGCAACACTTACACTTCATTAATTTTGTCACACCTATAACGATAATAAGAACTGGCCAAATCATTGCCACTGCCTCTGACGTTAATATATTTAACCGGCCCAACAAAAAAGCCAAACCTATCAATATTATACATATTGGCACTGTTTTGTGATGACCACATTTACAATTGCTTTCCATAAAATTATTTATAATAAATTTTTAATATAAGACCTTTATTTTGTTTCTAATTTTGACTTTACAAGAGTCACTACGTCTTCTATTTTCCAATCTATTTTTACTAAATAATCATAAACTCCTTTTTCCATGCACTCTGTCACTTTTTTCTCATCAAACAAATTAGTAAGCACAATAACTGGAATATTTCTGTTTTCTTCGTAAATTCTTAGCTCTTTTAACATAGTCACGCCGTCCATAATTGGCATTAGAATGTCTAACAAAATTAAATCTGGTTTTTCTTTTTGAACAGCCATTAAACCCTCTACTCCATTGACGGCCGTGCTAACAGAAAAACCCTCTTCTTCAAGTTTGCTTTTTAAAACATCTCGCAATGGCGCTTCATCTTCAACAACAAGTATATTTTTTTTATCCATATTTTTTCTTAACAATTATATTTTTTCTTTTACTTTTTTAACAACATCGTCAATTTTCCAATTAGACTTTACTAAATACTCATGGCTACCGGCGGCTAAAGCTTCGGCTACCTTTTCATCGTCTGACAAATTGGTCAAAATAATTACTGGAACTTTTTTACCTTTTTCGCTAGCACGCAATTTTTTTAGCATAGTCACGCCATCCATAATTGGCATTAGAATGTCTAACAAAATTAAGTCCGGCTTAAAGCTAGAAAACACATCCAAACCCTCAAGACCATTTTTTGCTCTGGCCACTTTAAATTTCTCGGCAGTAAATTTGGCCTCTAGGGCTTCTAAAATAGCTTCCTCATCTTCAACTATTAAAACTTTTTTCATAATTTTATTCACCTTCCTCTAGGTGTTTTTTTATATCAGATAAAATAAAGTCTAACTTATAATCTGCTTTTGTATAATATTTTGTTACACCTAAAGCCAAATAACATTTGACCTTATCTTCAGATGCTGTGTTTGAAACAACAAAAATAGGTATATCTTTCCATTTGCTCCCCTCGGCTTTTAACTTGGCTACTAAATCCAATCCTGTTTCTTTTCCTAAAAGGTAGTGGTCAAGCCAAATAACGTCTATTTTCATTTCTTGTTCTAAATAATCCATGGCCTGCTCTACTGTTCTAGCCGTAACAACCGCGCAGCCACAATGTTCTATTTTTGTTTTAATAACATCTTGAAGCGGTTTTTCATCTTCAACCACTAAAACATTTCTTTTTTCTTTAAATTGTGTGTCCATATATTTTAACTTAATTTTTTAGTTCCCTCTTTTTTTCTCATTCCAGAAAGAGGAATGGCAATAAAAAATGTTGTACCCTTGTTTTCTGTTGACTCAAACCATATTTTGCCTCCAGATTGTTCTAGTATAGATTTTACCATATAAAGTCCCAAACCCGTACCAACCGTGTCTGACTCCCTAACATTATCAGCCCTAAACATTTTTGTAAATATCTTTTCTTGTTGGTTTTTAGGAATACCCATGCCTGTATCGGCCACCGATATAATAAAATTATCTTTGTCTTTGCTTATGGAAAACTTAATTTCTCCGCCCTCTGGAGTATATTTCATCGCATTAGAAAGAAGGTTCTGCATTATAATATCTACAAACTTCTTATCAACACTGGCCTTTGGTAGGTCTTTTGCATATTCCTCTTTGAATGTCTGTTTCTTAGTTTTCATTTGCGGCAAAATATCAGCAATCACCTTTTTAGCAATATCTTTCAAGTCGCATACTTCAGGGTCAATTACAAAAGTTCCAAGCTCCAACCTTGATACATTGAGCAGCGCGTTTACCAGGTCAACCATTCTCTGGTTTCCAGTATATATTTGTTGCAAAAACTCCTTCTGTTCTTTATTCAACTTCCCCGCGTCTCCTCCAAGCAACATTTCTGAATACCAGTTAATTGTAGAAAGAGGGGTTCTTAACTGGTGAGAAGCCAAAGAAACAAATTCTGTTTTTGCTTTATCGATTTGTTTTTCTTTAGTTATATCTAGTGCTATAACAGAAATCCCAATAATTTTTCCCGAAGAATCTTTTATTGGTGAGGCAGACAGGGAAATATCAACCTTTTCTCCGTCTTTTTTTATTCTAACTGTCTGAAAATGCTCAACCATGTCGCCCTTTCCTACTTTTCCTATAATTTCATCAACTTCAGCGTATTTTTCTTGTGGCACAATAGTTTTTATATTTTTCCCAATAATTTCTTTAGCTGTCCATCCGTAAAGATTCTCTGCGCCGCTATTCCATTCAGTAATAATACCATCTAGGGTTTTTGCTAAAATTGCCTCTGTTGAATATTTTACTATTGCCGCTAATTTTTCTGCTTGTATTTTTTCCTTTTCAACATCATCTAAAATATTCAAAATTGCCTTTTGTTGCTCTTGCAATTCAACTGATTGCTTCTTTAACTCTCCGGTTTGCTCCTCAACTTTTTTATCTACGTCTTCTCTTGATTTTTTTAGAACCTGCAACATTTTTCTAAATGCTTCTGCCAGCTGACCAACCTCATCATTAGATTTAACGGTTATAACATTTTCTGAAGATCCAGAGCCCGCCAAATTGACCTCGGCCTGCAAACTAGCTATCGATTTTGTAATTCTGCCAGTTATATAAGAAATAAAGGGGATTAAAATAGCAGATGATAAAAGTGAAATCAAAACAATAATCAATGTCATTCTTAATGATGGAGCAAAAACTTCGCTTGCATCTTGCTTGGTTATTAAACACCAACCAGCTTCTGGTATATAGTGGTGAGTTCCAATTATATTTTTATTTCTATAATCTATATAGTTTTTTAGAGGAGCATTGTAGTTTTCATCTTGCTCTGTAAGTTTTATTTCCTCTGGGTCAAAACATTCTTTCACGTTTTGTGTTTCTATTTTTCTAGTTAAAATATCATCTTTGCTTAAAAATCTACTACCCCCCAAAAAGGTATAGTTTTCATTAACTAAAAAGTTTTCACCTGTAGTGGTTCCGGAAATTTCTGCCCCAACTGCCTTAAAAAGATTTTCTGGCTTCATTCTTAAAGCAATCTGACCCAAAAAGGTATGCGTTTTGTCATCAAAAATTGGAGAGTGGACATCGTAAAGCAGGTTATTTTCTTCTAATTCTGAAATCTCTTCAATAAAAGTTTGTTCTTTGCCATTAATAAAACCCGCATCTTGGTTTCTATCTTTGCCTTCATATGATTTATCAGTAGATAAAACTGTTTTTCCATTTTTATCTATAATATACAAATCTTCTATTTGCTTTACCGAGCCCATAGAGCGCACCAATCTCTCCCTGCTTATGTTTGCTTGGTTGGCGTAATCTGGCGAATTTATAGGAGCGTTTAAGAAGTTTCTAAAAACAGTGCTTGCTGCCAAAATTTCTGCCACCTCTTTTTCGCTTTTCAAAAACATTGACACTTGCTCAGCTTGCGAATTATTTAATCTTAAAAGAAAATTCTCGTTGAGTTTTGATAACTCGTTGCTGGCAAACGCATTAATGGTAACACCCACCACTAAAGTAATTAGTAGCGCTCCATTAATAAAAGCTAAATTTATTTTATTCCTTATTTTCATTTGAAGCTAAAAATAGCGCTCAAAAATAATATGCCCATAATCAGCTTTTTTAAACTATATAGTTAAAAAAGTTTCGTAAACACCCTCTTCTTCTGACTCAATTCTAATATTCAGGGCCGCCACTATTTCATTTAAATTTTGGCGAAACATAGCCATATCTTTTACAGATTCCTCTTTTGCATACTTTTCTAAGAAGGCCGTAACAACTTTTGCTATATCATCCATTGCAGCTATAAAAGCTTCTGTAGCTTTTGTGTCCATACCTGACGTTTTCATGTCTTTTAATAACTCTGCATAAAATGTTCCATTTTCTAAACCTAAATGGTTCATTAGGTCGCCTTTAAATTTGGCTAATCCAGCTACAATATCTGCCCCGTTTGTCGTGTCAAACAAACCGCCTAGGTCGGCTTGTAGTCCCTTGTGTTGAAGTTTTAATGTTGATACTAACTGTTCTTTGTCCATAAAATTATTTTTTAATATCACTCTCTAATTCAGCTATTTTTTTCTTAAGCTCAACCATTTTTAACTCTCTACCTACCATATGTTTGTTTAAATCTTCAAGCTGAGTGGATTTATTTTTAATATTATTTTTTGCCTCCTCTTCTGCTGAAACATCTCTAACGCTAGCTAACATAATTGTTTTCCCTCCGTATTGCATTTTAGAAAGCAAAACAGTGGCAAAAAAATTATCGCCTTTATATTTTTTGTGGGTCCATTCAAAGTAATTGCTTTGCTCTTGCATGGCTTTAGCAATGTTTTCCTTGGCTTTTTCTGTTGAAATGCGGCCATCTGGCTGCTTTTCTGGAGAAACGTCCCAAGGCCCCAAAGCAATAAATTCTTTTTCGCTTTTTACTCCAAATAATTTAACAGTTGCTGGGTTGCAACTAGTAAACTTCCAATCTGGGGGCTCTAAAGTCATTAAAGCGTCTTTTGACGAATTATAAAATAGTTTATACTTTTCCAAATCCCCCTCAACAAAACGAGATAAAATAAAACCCGCAACCAAAGAAATTAAAAAGCCAAAAATGGTGACCAGTAAAATGGCTCCAATGACATAATTTAGTATGCCCTGGGCCTGCTTTTGAGCAGATAACATTAGATCAGTAGATGCTTGTGAGGCTTCTCTAAATAGTTCTCCTCTATACTTGGCATAATCTTCAATCCCTTTTTTATAAACCGCTTTTTGATCCCAATAATTTTTGCTTTCTAAAATTTTGACAGCCCCAGCCTTGTCTCCTGCCTCAACCAACTGCATAGAATCTTCCTCCATTTTGATCAAAGCAATATTTGACTCGTCAACACTAGAAAAATACTGCCTGTCTTGGTCATCTCCCAATAAAATAGCTTCTTTTATGATGTCATCTAACGCTGGTGCATCTTGATAATATCTGTCCTTCCATTTTTTATCTCCAGTAAAAGCATAATTTCTAGCAGATTGAGTAAGAGTTTCGTCGTAATACATTATTAATTGCGCCAAACTGTCTAGCTTCGTCTGCAAACCCAAATTGTTTATGCTACTAGGAATATCTTTTTGTATGGGTGAAATTAATTGCTGTAGAAAAAACCAATAAAAAAAACCGGACAAAGGTATTAGCAATGATATCAGAAAAAATCCTAAAAATATTTTTGTTTTAATTCCTATCTGCATTATATTTATTATAACTTATTTTGAGACATAGCGTTTGTGAATAAGTTATTCTTGCCAAGAAGAAATAACCAATGGGTTAAAAGCGCTGGTTGTAATTGTTAAATTTCTAGTAATGTTTTTTATTGTAGAGGTAATATTGATAGACCTATTATTGCCGCCGGTGTTTGTAACCGTGTAATTACAGGTATCTGAACCTATAGTTAAACTGTTGCCACCAGTAAAGCTATTATTTTCTCGCATTGTTTCTAGGGCCGACTCAGCGCAAGCATTGACCATTTGCTCTGTTTGCATAGCCACCTTATCGTCTACACTTTGTCGCACAGACCAATAGCTTGTTGTTGAAATATAAAGGATGAGCCCCATAACCATGACCCCTATAATAATAACTACCAACAATGTGGAAAACCCTTTTTTTAATTTTTTATCTAAGACTTGCTGAACCATAAAAGTCTGCTGAATATTGTTCATATGCCGATAATTTATCTGCTGTATTGCTTATTGTAAAACGTATTTGTATTGTACCGGGCGTACCCACGCGCGAAACATTATTAAAGGTTAAATTGGTAATTTTTACTTTGTTGTTTGTTAAAGCTACTGCCGCATTTGCTCCTTCGGTGATAAAAAGCGCCTCACCATTTGCTGAAAAAATTGTAGGTGTAGTGCCAGGGCTTGTTGTGTTCACGCTTATTGTCCCAGAAGAAGCCCCCGTGCCAGGATAATTTATTGCAGTTGTGCCTTTTATGGTGGTGGTCAAGGTTCTCATCAAACTAGCCCCTTGATCATTTACTTCCAACATTATCTGAGCATGCATTCTGGTGTTATTGATATTCAGTAAAAATGACATTAAAGTCCCAACAAACACAGCAAAAACTGCAATATAAACAATCATCTCTATTGATGAAAAACCTTTTTGATTTTTTAAAAAAGTTTTCATAATTACGGACGTCTTAATACTACAGCAAAGGCGTGTTTGCCCGTGCTTCCAGAATCTCCAATCGAATCAATATTACCGGTTGCTCCGGATTGAGACATAAACTTATAAAAAGCTGATCGGTGGAAGCGCGAAGAAGAATTTCCATTATTAAAAGCCGTAGACCACCCACCACCTTGAGTGGTAGGAGCTGTAAATGTATGGTTTCCGGTAGCGATCAAGCTTGGGAATATAATAATGTTTTGATCTGGGGTTGATAAATTCATAGAAGCGGCCCTATATGTTGTATTACTTGTAACATATTCCACATTAGAGGAGGTGTCTATTGGATTAGTTGTATTAAAACATCCTCTAAAAGCAGATATTGTTCCTCCAGCTCTGACAGATGAACTAAGTCCAAATGTATAACTTGATCCTTCGCCTGCTCCGGCAACTTTATAATATAAATATTGCCTGTTTGTTCCGTTCACGTGTGACCCGACTAAGCTCCAACCAGATGGAACACTATTCACATTCAAGCTGGTTCCACCAATATATGCAAACATTATATCATTTTGCGCTACGCCAGTTGGTTTCGATATGACAACAGAATTAGAAGATGGATTATCATAAGTAGTTGGAGTGCCAACAGCAGTCAATGCGCAAACTGAAGCTGTGGTGAATGTCCCGTCTGCAGAATATCCTGTGCCGGTTGCATTGGTAGCATAACCACGATAATAATACAAAGTTCCCGCAGTCAACCCGGTAATTGTTTGGGTATAAATTCCGGTTGTAGTGCCCCCTTCTGGAGTGCAATTAGTAACTGGACTTGGCGATGTCCCCCAACAAATACCACGAGCAGATATTGATGCCGGTATGCCAAGGGACGTAACGTTAGCGCCCAATACAGCCGAAGTAGTATAAACAGAACTTGAAGTTGGGCTAGTGACTGTTGGGATAACCGCTGTTATGGTGTTGGTAAGTGTACAAGATTTTGTTGTTCCGGCAACCAAAGTAACTACGCCCGATGAATTGCAATCTCCAGAAAAACTTCCTGTGTATTGCGGGTCAGGAGTTTCCGAAACAGTGTGCGAGCCAGAATTAAAAGTATTTGTCGCACCGGAAACAACTGGCGTGGCGTCAACAAAAAGAGAAAAATCACCTGGAACTTTTGACCCGCCAGATACAACTTTTGTGACAGTTAATTGCGAAGGCTTTTCTTCGTTTGTTATATTGCAAACTTTAGCATCACCTTCAATCAAAGTAATGTTTCCCGAAGAATCGCAGTCTCCGCTAAAAGTTTCTGTATAGCTTGAGTCTGGTGTTTCTGTAATTAAATATGTACCTGGATCAACAATTGTTGAAACTCCGACGACAACAGTTGTAGCGCCGACTTGGTATGGTTCAAAATCAGAAACCGTTTTTGACATTCCGTGGTTTATAACTGTTTTATTTACCGTAATTCCTGTTGGTGGGGTAATTTTTCTCCAATTCGTTAAATAGGTGCTCAAAGAAACAGAATTGTTCCCGGTTTCGTCTGCCCAGATAATAGATACGTCGGCTCTTTTGGTGTTACTATCAATTGTGGAAAGAGTCAGTGACCTAGTAAAAACATCACTGACATCCGAGGCCCCGGAAAAGCTCCACTGATTGCCAGAAGAACTAAGACCGTGGGTCCCATCTATTAAATTAGAAAAACTTGCATCGCGTATGTTTCTTGACGCCTCTATTGCTTCTTCTGCCAAATAAGTTGCCCTTTCTTTATTTATTGCGTTTCTCTGCTGTTTCCAAAAACCAAAAGTTACATCCATAAAAGCCGAGAGAAATACAAAAAAAATAGCTATTGCGAGTATAATTTCGACCATGGAAAAACCCCTGCTAGTATGAAACTGTCCCTTTTGCATTTATAGTTATATCTTTTGTTCCTGAACTATTTGTCAGCGTTATTGTGCCAGTGTTAGAAGTTATGCCACTAATTTTTTCGAAAACAACTTCAGACAACCCACTAGCAGAAACGCCATTTGGCAAATTTATTATTTGATCAAAAGCACTATTTCTCCCAGCATAGCTTGTTCCCTCAAATACGGTTATTTGTCCAGCGCTTATTTCCACGCCCCATTTAGAGTCGCCCTGGACTTGCTGGGCGTTTGCTTTTGCGTGACGCAAGGCTTGCACAATGTCATTGGTGGCGGTGTTCAAGTCTCCCTGAAATTTAAAATTTAAAATACCCCATTCGCTTATTGCCATAAATATTAAAAAAACAGCAACAACCACAATGAGTTCAATGACGCTAAAGCCTTTTTGATTTCTATAGTGTTTTTGGCAATTCATAGATGGGTGTCATTAGGGCTGACAATAGAAAACCGACAATTAACCCAACTATAATAAGAACCATTGGTTCAAGGACTGTAGCCAAATCTCTGGACATGGCGTCGGTTTTTTCTTCAAAAATTACACCTATTCTTATAAGAGTTTCTGGTAATCTGCCAGACTTTTCCGAAGCAATGATAAGTTGTTGAATATGTTGGGGAATAAATTTATCAGTTTTGCGGTATGCGGCGAAGGCTGTTTTAAAACTATCGCCTTTCATAATACTTTCTTGCAAATGACTGTAAAATTTTCTATAAGAAGCGTAATTTGTGCCGTCTTTTAAAGACTCGAGAGATTCGTCAATCAAGAAACCAGCCTGCAGTAAAGCTCCAAAGACATACCCAAACCTACCCAACTCTACCCCTTTTACCAAATCTTTTATTCCTGGTATATGAAACAAAATAAAATCTCCAACAAATTTTGTTTTTTTATTAATAAATAGAAGGTATGTAAAAATTGTAAAAATTACTATAAAACCTGCAACGGCCACAATGCCGTACTGCTTGAAAAATTTACCTATTACCAAGAGTATTTGGGTTGATAAAGGAAGTGCTTTTAATGGTTGGTTAAAAATAGAAAGTACTTTTGGCAAAGTAAACCAGCTCAACCAGAGCCCAACAATAAAAGCCAGTGTTAAAACTATTCCCGGGTACAAAAGAGCTGAGCGAACCCTAGATTTAAAAACTTTTTCTTTATGCAACTGTACCGTAACAAGATTTAAATGCTCTGGAAGCCTACCAGCCTCTTCTCCAGATTTAATTAAAGAGATAACTCTCTCTGGAAAAAGTTTCGTTTCTGCGAAGGCCTGCCATAAAGGCAGTCCGGCGTTTACCGATTCTTCTATGTAGGTTATTATTTTTTTCATCTTCCTTGTTTTAATAGAAGATGCCATAGAAGACAGTGCCGAAGATATGCCCATGCCAGAAGATATTAGCAGAGACAAGTTTTCAATAAAAAAATCTTTTTCGTTGCCAAAACCAATGCTTATATAAGGCCAATCGGCTCGGTACTCAAAAACCGGGGGCCTAAACCCTTCTTTTTCATCGGAGCGCCTAGTTCTTATTTCTTGCATAGTGTAAGAAATTATTTATGGAGCAACCACCCTTAGTAATTCTTCTATTGTGGTTAACCCGTCTTTAACTTTTTCAATGCCGTCAACAAACATTGGTTTAAAGCCTTGGCTTTCTGCAAGGCTTGAAATTTCTTTTGTGGAGGGATGTTTGATTATTAAATCTTGCATTTCAGAATCAACTGTTAAAAACTCAAATATTCCCACCCTTCCTTTGTACCCTGTATGCCCACACGCCTGACAACCCTTTCCTTTATACAAAGTAACAGATTTTCCTTGAAAATATTTATTTACTTCCGGACCAAATTTTTCTAATTGCGATTTTGTAACTATATTGCTAACTTTACAAGAATCGCAAATTCTTCTTACCAACCTTTGAGCAATTACCAGCTCCAACGTAGAACTAACTAAATAAGGTTCAATACCAATATCTATAAACCTAGGTATGGCTGTAGCAACGTTGTTGGCGTGGAATGTGGAAAGCAATAAATGACCAGTTAAAGTTGCATTAACAGCAATATCGGCTGTTTCTGTATCTCTTATCTCTCCTACAAGAATAATATTGGGGTCTTGCCTTAATATAGATCTCAGCCCCCTAGCAAAAGTTAAACCAGTTTGAGCATTTGTCTGTATTTGATTTATACCGTCTATTTTATATTCCACTGGATCTTCTATGGTGGTTATGTTTACCTGTTTTGTATTAACTTGTTTTAACAGAGCATAAAGCGTTGTTGTTTTTCCAGAACCAGTGGGGCCAGTAACCAGAACCATGCCGTAAGATTTTTTTGAACTTTTTAGAATTTGTTCTTGCAGCTCTTCTGACATTCCAATATCTTCTAAACCTAAATCCTTTACATAAGAAGACAAAATTCTTATGGCTATTTTTTCTCCATTAAGTGTTGGCGCCACTGAAACGCGCAGGTCAACGGGCTTAGCACCATTTTGCGGCATATACCTTATAGCGCCATCCTGCGGACTAAAATGTTCATCAATTCTTAGTTTTGCCTGAACTTTAAAGCGATTTAGTATGTTTTCAAAATATTCTTTGGGTATTTTACCAGCTTCATGTAAAACTCCGTCTATCCTGAAACGAACAACAGCCCCGTTTTCAAGGGGCTCACAATGAATATCAGAGGCTTTTAGCACCAAAGCATCTTCTATAATTTGGTCAACAAACTCTGGGGCTATTTTTTTTGCTTTTTTTATAATTTCAGCAAATCTGGCATCAAGGGTTTTTTGGTAATTTGTAAAAACTTCATCAATATCTTCTGGCAAAGAGTAAGATATTTTAATTTTCACGCTTGGAAAAACTTTAGTCAGCTCTTTTAATAAGTCTTTTTGTGAAGGATCGTTGGTGGTTACAACAATTTCTTTTTTGTCTTCTTTGAATAAAACTACATGATATTTTTTAGCCAATTCTTCGGGTATTTTTAAAACCTGATCTTTCGAGGGTTCGTGAGTATTTAAATCGGCATAAGAGACCTTATAAAATTCAGCTATGGCTTGGCCTAAAATGTCTTTTGTTATAAGCTTCTCAAATAAAAGGCAATCCGTAATAGATATTCCCTCTTTCTGCGAAATCTCTTCTGCTTTTTTTATATCATTCGCAGAAATATAATCACCGCCGACCAATATTTCTTTTATTTTGTCGTCACCAAGATTCATAAATTTTATTTTATCTATTTTTTTAAATAGCTCGCAACCTTTTGGACTATTTCTGTTATCGGGGTGTCCGATTTTACAAAATAGTCTTTAGCTCCTAAATCTATGGCTCTTTTCCTATCCTCTTCTTGACTAAGGTTAGACAAAACCATAACAGGAGTATCGTTTTTCAATTCTTTGAGTTCTTGCATGACACTAAACCCGTCTGTTTTAGGCATCATTAGGTCAAGCAATATAATATCAAATTTTTCTTTTTCTATGGCCTTAATGACCGAATCGCCATCAAAAACTGCCACAGCCTCAAACCCTGTTTTTTTTAATTTAAGCTCCAAGGCATTTGCCATGGCCTTTTCGTCTTCAGCAATAAGCACTCTATAAACTTTCGTCATATATTATTGTATTATTTTACCATAAACTAAAAAAGCAATAAACCCCATGCCGCATATAATCATTAAAACAGCTGCTTGTGGGTTGATTGCATGTCGAGCGCTCCATTGACCAATCGGTCGGCTTCCCTATTTTTTTCGCGAGGAATGTGTTTAAATTTTACAGAATTAAAATCCATTTTTAAATTCCAAATTTCAATAAAAAATTTCTGTATTTTTTCATTTTCTAATTTGTACTCGCCATTAAGCTGCTTTACCACCAGTTCTGAATCGGCCCTCACTTCTACGTCGCTTTTTTCGGCAATTGCCTTACCAAAAAGTGCCTTAAATTTTTTTAAAGCAAAAATGACCGCCGAATATTCTGCATCGTTATTTGTTAAATTATCTCCTAAATATTCTCCAAACTTTTTTATTGGCTGATCTTTTTCATTACAAAAGACCACGCCAATAGCCGCCTTGCCCGGATTGCCTCTGCTACCCCCATCTGTATAAATTATTATTTTTTTCATTTTTTAAAGTAATCGTTTAAGCGATTTTTAAATTTTTCTAAATCTTTATTTTTAACGCGAAAACCTGAAGCGCAAGCATGCCCGCCAAAGGTTATTAAAAAGTCCGAACAAGTTTTCATGGCATCAACCGAACTTGTACCCTCTGGGTTTCTAACAGAGCCCGTTGACTCATCGCTAAGTTTTCTAAAAATAAAAACTGGCTTATTATATTTCTGGCAAATAACCGATGCCACTGGCCCAGCCAAAATTAAACGCCAAGCTGGATCGCCCTCAAAAATTATTGGCTCATCTGTTTTTTGTGCTATCCGCCTCTCGACTTCTTGTGTGATATTTTTTATCTGATTTTGTTTTTCCGCATTTTTATCTAATAAACCTTGGACTAATTTTTTACATCTTTCAATATCCGAGCAGGTCAAAAGCTCATAAGACTCATTTTCAAAATTTAAACTTTCAGCAGAGTTTAGAGCAGAAATTATTTTTTGCACCGGATTATCAAAAACAATCTCTGATGGCAAAATATCAAAAAACGCCCTTAATCCTGGGCGAAATGTTTTTTTAAGAGACCTCAAGCCATATTCAATAATCTCTGCATTTTGTTCTGTTTGCGGCACCATGTCAGCAATTGTGCCTAAGGCCGCTAATTCTAAAAAACTATTTTTTAAACTTTCTGAAATATCTTTACCTAATAATTCTAAACACAAGTTATAAGCCACCCCCACATCGGCCAAACCCTTAAATGGATACGGGTCAGACGGTTGTTTTGGGTCAACAATTATTGAAGCGTTTGGCACACCGGCCAAAGTTTCGTGATGGTCAACAATAATCACCTCAAAACCCATTTTGTTGGCCACGTCAACCTCTTTTACATTTCCAATGCCTAAGTCAGCTGTTATAAAAAGCGCTGGAGCCTTATCTTTTAACATATCTAGGGCTCTCAAATTTATGCCATAACCATCCTGCTCTCTGTCTGGAAAAAACGCGCACTCAATTGTACCGCCTAAATTTTTAATTGCTTCGCTCAAAATAACCACCGAGGAAATACCATCTAAATCAGAGTCGCCATACAAAATGATGCGCTCGCCATTAGCGACCGCTTTTTTAATCCTTTCTGCGGCTTTTTCTATGTTTTTTATCTTATGCATTATTTTAAAGCTTCAAGCCCAGGCAATGTTTCTCCCGACAAATAGGCCAACATTGCCCCTCCGCCAGTAGAAACATGGCTGAACTGATTTAGTATACCTTGTTTTTCCAAAAACTCAACAGTTTCTCCCCCACCCACAAGCGAATAGGCCCCACTTTTTACAATAGCTTTCGCCAAAGCTATTGTACCCTTGGCATAATTTTTGT
>Ga0233425_10004404_pt1 | contig 23697 bp, 21 predicted proteins | sample Watercolumn_Towu_2_FD_181712 | JGI IMG/M metagenome (GOLD analysis project Ga0233425, IMG submission 181712) | Freshwater microbial communities from Lake Towuti, South Sulawesi, Indonesia - Watercolumn_Towuti2014_140_MG | ecosystem: Environmental > Aquatic > Freshwater > Lake | place... | reverse complement strand
TGTTTTACCGTTTCGACGAGACAGCCGCCCCGCGTCGTCGTTTTCCACGCGCGTGCCGGCCGCCGGCCCTGTTCGGGCCTTGCCGGCGCCCGGACGGTTCCTTGCGGACCCGGCCGAGGGGGGACTTGGGGGCCGTAACCCGCAGAGGTCCCGCACAAGAAGCGCGCGGCGAGCAGGAAGACGCCATCCATCGACGTCCTCAAGGACCCCCGGCGTAAGCGCCCCCGGGCTTCATCGCTCGACCACAGCCCGCCGACATCGAGAAGCGTTGGATCCGACGCCCTCCCCACCGACGGGATGGGCAGGATGATAAGGGCCGTTCCAACCAGGGCTCGCAAATGACGCTGGTGGGTCGAGAAACCCACGACAAATCAGCCGGTTGGCTTTGATAACGTGTATGGCTGGGACTTTATTGCCGGCGCCCGAAACACCGTGGGGCTCAGCCGCCGCCGGCGAAGTCGAGGTCCTTGCGGGCCGAGATGATGGTGACGATGAAGCCGGCCAGGACGTCCAGCATGACCATGGTCAGGATCAGGAAGAAGGTCGAGGTGGCGAAGCCCTTCATCAGCAGGAAGGCCACCAGGCAGATCACGAACAGGATCATCGACAGGGCGTGATTGACGATCGCCACCTTCTGGCTGGACGTCGATTTCAGCAGTTCGAAGAACAGCAGGATCAGCGACAGGAACAGGATCAGGTCGCCGACGCCGATGTTCCAGGCCGTGCCCGACACCATGGGGATCGAGAACAGCGGATCGCGCAGGGCCGCCTCGGCCGCCGCGACGCCGCCGGTTCCGACGACCCCGGACAGGATGACGATGGCGTAGAGGACCACGGGGATGAAAAGCAGCGGGATGGCGATCAGCATGGCGGGCTCCATCGTCGGGCGTCGAGGCGGCGGGGCGCGTAACGGCCGCGCTTGTTAACGATGCATAACCCGGTTCGATCCGTTCAGCTACGCTTGTCAGAATTCGCTGATCGCGCCCGGGCGCCGCGAGCGCGTCTTCAGCCACATGACGCCCAGAAGGTCGGACAGGGAGGCCATCAGCCGCCCCCAGTTGGTGTATTTCGACTGGCCCGTCTCGCGATGCCGGTGATCGACGTCGAGATAGCGGTTTTCATAGCCCTCGCGGATCATCAGCGCCGGCAGGTAGCGGTGGATATGATCGAAATAGGGCAGCCGCAGGAAGACGTCGCGGCGGAAGGCCTTGAGCCCGCAGCCGGTGTCGTCGGCGTCGTCGCCCAGCAGTTTGCGGCGGATGCGGTTGGCCCACAGCGAGGCGTGACGCTTGGCCCCGGAATCCTGCCGCCTGGCCCGGACGCCGCCGACCAGGGCCACGGTCGAGGGCGAGGCCGCCAGCAGATCGGCCAGTTTCGGGGCGTCGGCGGGCGGATTCTGGCCGTCGCCGTCCAGGGTCACCACGATCGGCGCCCGGGCGGCCAGAACCCCGGTGCGCACCGCCCGGCTCTGGCCCGCGTTGGAGCCGTGGCTGAGCACGCGCAGGGCCGGCAATTCGGCCATCAGGCCGCGCAGCTCGGCCAGGGTGTTGTCCCGCGAGGCGTCGTCGACGAAGACCATTTCGTACGACCGTCCGGCGAAGGCCTCGGCGATCTCCCGCGCCAGAGGGCCGGCGGCGCCCTCCTCGTTGTGGACCGGGACGACGACGGAGATGTCGGGGGCGGCTGCGTTCATCATGGCTCTCTAGCCGGTTTCGGCGGGATGGGGGAGATGGGCGGCGGCCACCCCAATCCGTGCATCCCCGCGAAGGCGGGGACCCAGGTTTTTGGCCTCGCCGCCAGCGCCGGGAGCAACGCCGGTTCATTTAGCCCATCTGCATGCCGCTCAAGCCTGGGTCCCCGCCTTCGCGGGGATGCGCGGAACGGAGAATGGCGCTCAAACCATGGGACGGGCCGAAACGCCGTGTTAGGAAGATGGACATGACAGGCGCCGACTTCGACCGATACATCGCCGGCTGGCGGGGCCCCGTTCTGGCGGCCCTGATCGCCCTGTTCGCGGGCCTGCCGGTGCTGATGCTGCTGCCGCCGCTGGACCGCGACGAGAGCCGCTACGCCCAGGCCACCTCGCAGATGCTCGAGAGCGGCGATTATGTCGACATCCGCTATCAGGACGAGCCGCGCTGGAAGAAGCCGGTCGGCATCTACTGGATGCAGGCCGTGGCGGTGGCCGTGACGTCCGACGTCGAGAACCGGGACATCCAGCCCTACCGCATCCCGTCGCTGCTGGGCGCCATGCTGGCCGCCGCCGCCTGCGCCTGGGCCGGCGCGGCGATGTTCGGCCAGAGGGCCGGATTCCTGGCGGGGGCCATGATGGGGGCCAGCTTCCTGCTGTCGACCGAGGCCGGGATCGCCAAGACTGACGCCATGCTGTGCGGGGCGGTGACCCTGGCCATGGCCGGGCTGGCGCGGATCTATCTGGCGGCGCGGGCCGGGGAGGCGCCGCGAAGGCCGTGGAAACTGGCCTTCTGGCTGGGGCTGGGCCTGTCCATCCTGATCAAGGGGCCGATCGGCCTGCTGGTCGTCGCCCCGGCCATACTGGCGCTGTCGGTGTGGGACCGGGACGTGTCGTGGCTGAAGCGCCTCGGCTGGGGCTGGGGCCTGCCGCTGGTGGCGCTGATCGTCGGGCCGTGGGCCATCGCCATCACCATCGCCACCGACGGCGGCTTCTGGCGCGAGGCCATCGGCGGCGATCTGGCGCCCAAGGTGGCGGGCGGGGACGAGGGCCATGGCGTCCTGCCCGGCTTCTATCTGCTGATCGCGCCCCTGCTGTTCTTCCCCGCGACCCTGCTGCTGCCGGCGGCGGTCTCGACCGGCTGGCATCGGCGGGCCGAGCCGGCGCTCCGGTTCCTGATCTGCTGGGTGGTTCCGGCCTGGATCATCTTCGAGCTGACCCCCACCAAACTGGCCCATTACACCCTGCCGACCTTCGGCGGTCTGGCGCTTCTGGCCGCCGCGGCCACGGCTCGGCCGATCGGGCGGATCTCGCGCTACGCCGGGGTGGGGCTGACCCTGTTCGTGGGCGGCCTGCTGGCCGTCGGCTCGGTCTGGCTGCTGACCGAATACGGCAAGTCCACCGCCCAGACCTGGGCCACCCTGACCATCGTCTTCGCCATCCTGGCCAGTCTGGTCGGGGCCTTCCTGATGATGCACCGGGCGTCGGTGACGGCGCTGATCGCATCGCTGGCGCTGGGCGTCATGGCCCATGCCGCCCTCGCCGGCACCCTGCGCCAGCTGCGGCCCCTGGCCGTCGCGCCGCAGCTCCAGAAGGTGCTGGAGCGGGCCGACCTGCATCCGCGTCAGGGCCGGGCCGGGCCGGTGGCCGTCACCGGCTTCCATGAGCCCAGCTTCGTCTTCCTGACGGGCAAGGACACCGAGCTGACCGACGCCGCAGGCGCCGCGCGGGCGCTGGCCGAGGGCCGGCCCGCCATCGTCGAGGAGCATGACGCCGACGCCTTCCGCGAGGCCGCCGCCGGGCTGGGCGTCGCGGGCCGGGCCGTGGGCGTGGTCAACGGCCACAACTATTCCAAGGGCGACGACGTCAGCCTGACCGTCTACGCCCCGCCGGGCGCAGCGCCCCCGTCCGCGACAGCCGCGGTTCCCGCCCGATGAGCCGCCCCATCACCATCGTCGAGGTCGGTCCGCGCGACGGCCTGCAGAACGAGAAGGCGGTGCTGGAGCCCGCCGTCCGCGTCGATCTGGTCAAGCGGCTGGAGGCGGCGGGGGCGCGGCGGATCGAGGCGGTCAGCTTCGTCCATCCCAAATACGTGCCGCAGATGGCCGGGGCCGAGGAGGTCATGGCCGCCCTGCCGAAGGAAACGGGGCGCAGCCGGATCGGCCTGGTGCTGAACGGCAAGGGCTATGACCGGGCGCTGGGCACGGCGGTGGACGAGGTCAATGTGGCCATGTCCGTCACCAACGGCTTCGGGCTGAAGAACCAGGGGCTGACGGTCGACCAGCAGGTTCAGATGCTGGCCGACATCGTCGCGGGGCGCGCGAACGCCGAGGGCCAGCCCGGCGCGACGCCGTCGCTGTCGGCCACCCTGTCCTGCGTCTGGGGCTGTCCGTTCGACGGCGAGGTGTCGACGGATCAGGTCGCCGAACTGGTCGGGCGGATCGCGGCGCTGGGCGTCGGCGAGATCGCCCTGGCGGACACGATCGGCGTTGGCGATCCATGGAGCGTGACGAGGAAGGTCGAGGCGGCGCGCAGGGCGGCGCCGGACGCGACCCTGCGGCTGCATTTCCATGACACGCGCAACACGGGGCTGGCCAACGCCTATGCGGGGGTCGAGGCCGGGGTGGACGTGCTGGACGCCTCGGTCGGCGGCATCGGCGGCTGCCCGTTCGCCCCGGGGGCCACGGGCAATATCGCCACCGAGGACCTCGTCTACATGCTGGAGCGGGCGGGGTATTCGACCGGCTACGACCTCGACGCCCTGATCGCGACGGCGCGCTGGATCGGCGAGACGATCGGCCGGCCGGCGCCGAGCGCGCTGAGCCGGGCCGGCGGGTGGCCGAAGTAAGGGCTGGCGTCGCCGTTCGATTTCGCATATCAGCGGCGTCCCGAAAACGAGACGACCATGTTCACCTATCGCTTCAACGCCAGCCTGCCCATGTCGCTCGACCGCCAGCCGGTCGAGGGCAAGGGCGTGCGCGCGGAGAGGACGTAGGAGAACAGCCGGTCGCATCGACTTCGGTTTTCCAGAAACCCCTCCCGCTTCCGGCCGGAGGGGTTTCTTGTATCTGCAAGACGCCTGACGGTCGGTCCGGGAGGATCAGACAGAGAGGGAGGCGTCGGCCATGCGCGGCTATGACGTGATCGAAAGTCCGGGGGCGCCCATCAAGGCGTGGACCCGGGGCGTGCCCATCGAGGATGCGGCGCTGAAGCAGCTGAGGAACGTGGCGTCGCTGCCGTTCATCCACTCGCACGTCGCGGTCATGCCCGACGTGCACTGGGGCATGGGCGCGACGGTGGGCTCGGTGATCCCGACCGTGGGGGCCATCATCCCGGCCGCCGTGGGCGTGGACATCGGCTGCGGCATGATGGCGGTGCGGACCTCGATCCGGGCCGGACACCTGCCGGACGACCTGTCGGGCATCCGCTCCGCGATCGAGGCGGCCGTTCCGCACGGCCGCACCGACAACGGCGGGCGCAACGACAAGGGCGCCTGGTCGTCCGAGCCGCCGGCCTCGGCCGCGTCCCGGTGGGAGACGCTGAAGACGGGCTATGACGCCGTGGTGGAGAAGCACCCCAAGGCGGCGCACCCGCGTGGCTACGGCCACCTGGGCACGCTGGGCACGGGCAACCACTTCATCGAGCTCTGTCTCGACGAGGCCGGAGACGTGTGGGTGATGCTGCACTCGGGTTCGCGCGGGGTGGGGAACCGGTTCGGGACCTATTTCATCGAGCGGGCCAGGCAGGAGTCGCGGCGCTGGTTCCTGAACCTGCCGGATCAGGACCTGGCCTATTTCCCCGAGGGGTCCGAGGGCTTCAACGACTACGTCAAGGCCGTGTCCTGGGCGCAGCGTTACGCCCGCGCCAACCGCGAGGTGATGATGGACAGCGTCCTGAACGTGCTCCGCGCGTTCTGGCCGGATCTGGAGACGACGCAGGAGGCGGTGAACTGCCACCACAACTACGTCTCGAAGGAGCGCCATTTCGGCAAGGACGTGTTCCTGACCCGGAAGGGCGCGGTGTCGGCGAAGGACGGCGAGCTGGGCATCATCCCCGGCTCGATGGGGGCGAAGTCCTTCATCGTGCGCGGCAAGGGCAATGCGGACTCGTTCTGCACCTGCTCGCACGGCGCCGGTCGGGCGATGAGCCGGACCGAGGCGAAGCGGCGCTTCACGGTGGAGGACCATGTCCGCGCCACCGAGGGCGTCGAGTGCCGCAAGGACGCTGAGGTGATCGACGAAACTCCGATGGCCTACAAGGACATCGACGCGGTCATCGCGGCCCAGGCCGACCTGATCGAGGTGGTTCACACCCTGCGTCAGGTGGTGTGCGTCAAGGGATGACGGGAGCCGGTTCCGCAGCGATGCGGGGCCGGCTTTCGTCGTTCGGGCGGCGCTTTTCAGCAACTGCTCAGATTTCCCTCATGCGGCTCGGGCGGGGCTCCGGCATCGTCCGGCCGTCGGCAACACGGGAGAGCGACATGAAGGTGACGAACGAGGATCTGGACCAGCTGTGGAAAGCCCTGCGCATGCTGGGCTGGGGCGCGGCAGCCCTGATCATGACGGCGCCTCTGGTCGCCATGCAGTTCACCAGCGAGGTGAACTGGACCCTCAGCGACTTCGTCTTCGCCGGCGTGCTGCTGATCGGCGGCGGAGCCGTGATCGAGCTGGTCGCCTGGCGGGTGCGCAATCCGGTGATCCGGATCGGCTTCTCCCTGTTCGTCATCGCCGTCGTCGCCCTGATCTGGATCGAGGGCGCGGTGGGGATCTTCCACTAGCCCGTCAGAGGTTCAGCAGCGCCGGGTCGCCGCCCTGGGCGGAGATGTTGTTGCTGATGGCCTTTTCGGAGGCGTAGCGGATCAGGCTGTAGGGACCGCCGGCCTTGGGGCCGGTGCCCGACAGGCCCTCGCCGCCGAAGGGCTGGACGCCGACCACCGCGCCGATGATCGAGCGGTTGATGTAGACATTGCCGGCCGGGACCAGGCGGGTGACCTCCTCGGCGAAGGCCTCGATGCGGCTGTGGACGCCGAGGGTGAGGCCGTAGCCGCGCTGGGCCAGTTTCGCCGCCGTCTCCTTGAGCTTCGCGGGCTCGTAGCGGCAGACGTGCAGGATGGGGCCGAAGACCTCGCGCTCCAGATAGTCGGGGGTCGGGATCTCGGCGATGGTCGGGGCGAAGAGCCAGCCCTTGTCGGCTCCGGCCGGCAGTTCGGCGCGGGCGATGATCTTCGCATCGCCTTCCAGACGCTTCAGATGGGCGTCCAGCGCGGCCTTCGCGTCGGCGTCGATGACGGGGCCGATGTCGGTGGCGGGGTCGGAGGGATCGCCCACGACCTGGGCGGCGAGCGCGCCCTTGAGGCCCTCGATCAGGGCGTCGGCGGCGTCGTGCGGGACGTAGAGCAGGCGCAGGGCCGAGCAGCGCTGGCCCGAGGAGCCGAAGGCCGACAGGATGACGTCGTCGATGACCTGTTCCTTCAGCGCCGTGGTGTCGACGAACATGCCGTTGAGGCCGCCGGTCTCGGCGATGAAGGGGATGATGGCGCCCGGGCGGGCGGCCAGGGCCTTGTTGATCGCCGTGGCCGTGTCGGTGCCGCCGGTGAAGGCGACGCCGTCGACGCCCGGATGGCTGACGAGGGCCGCGCCCACCGTCTCGCCGCGGCCGGGGACGAGGGCCAGAAGGTTGGGGTCCAGACCGGCCTTGTAATAGAGGCGCACGGCCTCGGCGGCGATCAGGGGGGTCTGTTCGGCGGGCTTGGCGAGGACGGCGTTGCCGGCGGCGAGGGCGGCGACGATCTGGCCGGTGAAGATGGCGAGGGGGAAGTTCCACGGGCTGATGCAGGCGAAGACGCCGCGGCCATGCAGGACCAGCTGGTTGATCTCGCCGACCGGGCCCTTGAGCTCGGTCGGTCCGCCGAAGTCGCGTTCAGCCAGCATGGCGTAGTAGCGGCAGAAGTCGGCGGCCTCGCGCACCTCGGCGACGCCGTCGTTCAGGGTCTTGCCGGCCTCGCGCGAGAGCAGGGCGACCAGACGGTCCATGTCGGCCTCGAGGGCGTCGGCCATGGCGCGCAGGACGGGGGCGCGGCCGGCGCCGCCCTTGCGGTCCCAGGCGACCTGCGCCCGGGCGGCGGCGTCGACGGCGGCGTCGATGTCGGCGGTGGAGGCTTCAGAGACGTGGCCGAGGATCCGGGTCGTGTCGAAGGGATTGGTCACGGGCTGGGGGTTGGTCCCGGCCCTGAGCTTGCCGCCGATGATGGGGCCCGAGGTCAGTTTCTCGGCGTCGACCTTCTCCAGCGCCGCGGCGTGCCGGTCGCGGTCGGCGGCTTGCGAATAGTCGCGGCCGAGCGAGTTCTGGCGGTCCATGTACATGTCCTTCGGGGTCGGGATCTTGGCGTGGCGGTCGGGATGGGCCTCGACGGCGGAGATGGGGTCGGCGGCGACGGCGGAGGCGGGCACCCGCTCGTCCAGCAGGGCGTGGACGAAGGAGGAATTGGCCCCGTTCTCCAGCAGGCGGCGCACCAGATAGGGCAGCAGGTCCTCATGTCCGCCGACGGGAGCATAGGCGCGGACGGTCACGGGGCCGAAGGCGTCGCGGGCGGCGTCGTAGAGGGCCTCGCCCATGCCGTGCAGGCGCTGGAATTCGATCTTCACGCCGCGCTCGGAGGCCATCTGGTGGACGGCCGCCAGGGAGTGGGCGTTATGGGTGGCGAACTGGCTGTAGATGTGGGGCGCGGCCTCGATCATCGCCTTCGCGCAGACGAGGTAGTTGAGGTCGGTCGCGGCCTTGGTGGTGAAGACCGGATAGTCGGAGCGTCCGAACTGCTGGGCGCGTTTGATCTCGGTGTCCCAGTAGGCGCCCTTGACCAGACGCACCATCAGGCGGCGGCCCGAGGTCTGCGCCAGTTCGGCGACGCGGCGGATCACCTCGGGGCAGCGCTTCTGATAGGCCTGGACGGCGAGGCCGAGGCCGGTCCAGCCGCCGAGGTCGGGCTCGCGCGCCAGCCGGTCCAGCAGCTTCAGCGACAGGGCGAGGCGGTCGGCCTCTTCCGCGTCCATGGTGAAGTTGATGTCGTGCTTCGCCGCGATCCGGGCGAGGCGGAGGATGCGCGGATAGAGCTCGTCCCAGACGCGGGCCTCGTGCGTGGCCTCATAGCGGGGCGACAGGGCCGAGAGCTTGACCGAGACGCCGTGGCCGGCCTCGGGCCCCTGCCCTTTCGCCGTCCGGCCGACGGCCTCGATGGCGTCGGCGTAGATCTTCTCATAGCGTTCGGCGTCGGCGGCGGTGCGGGCGCCCTCGCCCAGCATGTCGAAGCTGCACAGCCAGCCCTCGCGGTTGGCGCGCTTCAGGGCGGCCTCGATGGTGCGGCCGACCACGAACTGTTCGCCCATGATGCGGACGGCGGCGGCGACGGCCTCGCGGATGACGGGCTCGCCGAGGCGGCCGACGATGCGTTTGAGGAAGCCGGGGAGATCGGTCTTCGCCTCCTCATCGACGTCGACCAGCTTGCCGGTGAGCATCAGGCCCCAGGTCGAGGCGTTGACGAACAGGCTGTCGGACTGCCCGAGGTGGGACGACCAGTCGGCCGAACCGATCTTCTCGGCGATCAGGCGGTCGCGGGTGTCCTCGTCCGGGGTGCGCAGCAGGGCTTCGGCCAGGCACATCAGGGCCAGGCCCTCGCGGGTCCCGAGCGAGAATTCCTGCAGGAAGCTTTCGACCACCCCCTGTTTCCTGACGCTGGCGCGGGCGTGTTCGACCAGGCCGACGGCGCTGTCGAGGACCACGGCGCGTTCGGCGGCGTCCAGCGGCATGCGCGCCAGCAGGCCCCGCACCGTGGCTGTTTCGTCGGCGAACTTGCCCTGATCCAGCGTATCCCAGTCCTGGGAGAGGACGACCGGCGGCGAGACGTGTGCGTTCATGGCGCGCGTCCTAGACGCTTTTGACGCGGAACGGGAGGGGGCGCGGCATCTCGCCAAGGCTCGCCGGAACCGCTAGACCGTTTCCCCGATCAACGGCGGAGCCACCCGGCCCATATGCGCATCGTTCTGGCCACCGACGCCTGGGAGCCCCAGGTCAACGGCGTCGTCCGCACCCTGACCCGCACCGTGGCGGAATGCCGGGCCATGGGGCATGAGGTCGACGTCATCGAACCCAGCCAGTTCAAGACCATCCCCTGCCCCACCTATCCGGAGATCCGGCTGGCCCTGGGGGCGGAGGAAGAGATCCGCGAACGGCTGCGCGCCTTCGAGCCGGAGGCGGTGCACATCGCCACGGAGGGTCCGATCGGCATCGCCACGCGGCGCATCTGCGTGGAATGGAAACTGCCGTTCACGACCAGCTATCACACCAAATTCCCCGAATACGTCTCGGCCCGGTTCCCGATCCCGGTGCAGGTCGGCTACGCCTATATGAAATGGTTCCACAAGCCGTCGGGCCGGCTGATGGTGGCGACGCCGACGCTGCGCGACGAACTGGTGGCGCACGGGTTCAAGAACGTCTCGCCGTGGACGCGGGGCGTGGACACCGAACAGTTCAACCCCGACCTGCCGCGCATCTATGACGAGCTGGGCGGCAAGGACTGGCCGCGGCCGTTCTGGCTGAACGTCGGCCGGGTGGCGGTCGAGAAGAATATCGAGGCCTTCCTCGAAACCGATCTGCCGGGAACCAAGATCGTCGTCGGCGACGGGCCGGCGCGGGCCGAGCTGGAGCTGAAATATCCGAACGCCAAATTCCTCGGCGCCCGCTTCGGCGAGGAGCTGGCGCGCTGTTTCCGCGACGCCGACGTCTTCGTCTTCCCCAGCTGGACCGACACCTTCGGCCTGGTGATCCTGGAGGCCATGGCCACGGGCACGCCGGTCGCAGCCTATCCGGCGCACGGGCCCATCGACATCATTCCGGGCTCGAACGCGGGGGCCATAGACGCGGACCTGCGCACGGCCTGCCTGAAGGCGCTGGAGTGCGACCGCGCCGCCGTCCGCGCCTATGCCGAGAAATTCAGCTGGCGCGCCTCGGCGGAGGAGTTCGTCGAGAACCTGCAGCCCTATCCCGAGCCCGAGCGGGGCCGTTTCTGGCGCCGCCTGCGCCGGATCGCCCGGCTGAGACGCAAGGTGGCGGCCTGAGGCCTAACGAAGAACGACGTCGAAATGGTATTGCGCGTTTTCGGGCACGTCCCGGAGCGCGCTTTCGGCCAGCCGCGCCCGCCGGGCGGCGTTGAGCGCCTCCCTTCCGAGCCCCACGCCCGCCTGACTTTCGGACAGAATGGTGCAGGCCATCGGCGCGCCGGAAGCGTTGACGTCGCACGACAGCCGCACCACGCCTTCACGAATATCGGCGTCGCGCGCCTCCCGGGGAAGGCGGGCCCGGGGCTCGCGGCTCCAGGCGAAATGGGTCACGACCGGAGGGCGCAAGACCGGCTCCGCCGTCTGGGACGGCGTCGTCACGGCCAGAACCACGGCGGCCCACAGTTCAATCATTTGGCCGGGGCGGTCATCGGCGTCATGGCCGCGGCCACGGCGCGCTGGGCCGCCAGCTGGTCGGCCGGCAGCGGCACCAGGCCGCGGTCCTGCAGATAGCCGCCGCGGCCCGCCGAGGCCTCGGACATGAACTCCGCCACGAACTGCTCAAGGCCCGGCGTCACGCCGACGTGCTGCTTCTTGACGTAGATGTAGAGGCTGCGGGCCAGGGGATAGGAGCCGTCGGCGATGGTTTCGGCCGTCGGGGCGACGCCGTCGATCGTCTCGGGCTTCACCGTGTCGAGGTTCTGCTCGAGGAAGGAGAAGCCGAACACGCCCAGCGAGCCCGGAGTGCGGCTGAGGGTCTGGACGATGGCGTTGTCGTTCTCGCCCGAGTCCACCCAGGCGTTGTCCTCGCGCAGGGTGTGGGCCAGGGTTTCGAAGCGGTCGCCGTCGGCGTCCTTGATCGCCTTCAGGGCCGGGATCAGTTCCGCGCCGGGGGCCATGCCCAGCTCGAGGAAGGCGTCGCGGGTGCCCGAGGTGGGCGGCGGGCCATAGACCTGGATGCGCTGGTTCGGCAGGGCGGGATTGACCTGGTTCCAGGTCGTCGCCGGGTTGGCGATGAAGGCCCCGTTCGGACCGGGGACCTCCTTGGCCAGGCCGGTGTAGAGGTCCTGCAGGCGGAAGTTGAAGCTTGTGCCCGTGCGGGCCGTGGCGATGACGATGCCGTCGAAGCCGATCTTGATCTCGACGATGTCGGTGACGCCGTTGGTGCGGCACAGCTCGAACTCGGAGGCCTTCATCGGGCGCGAGGCGTTGGCGATGTCAGGCGTGTTGGGGCCGACGCCCTTGCAGAATTCCTTGATGCCGCCGCCGGTGCCGACCGATTCGACGCGCGGCGCGGCGCCGCCCGAGGTGCGGGCGAAATTCTCGGCCACGCGGGTGGCGAAGGGGAAGACGGTCGAGGAGCCGGCCGCCCAGATGCCGGCGCGGGCGGTCTGGTTGCCGGCGGACTGGTCGTTGCCGCAGCCGGCCACGGCCAGAAGGGCGATCGCCGAGGCGGCGGCGAGAAGGGTGCGGGTCATCGTCAGTCTCCGGACGGCTGAGGTTCGCGCCGCTTGGACCACAAGAATGTGACGGTTGGGCGAAACCCCGTTCCTAGATGTGGATGGCGTGTCCCAGGGCGCGCAGCGACGCCTCGTGGAAGGCCTCGCCCATGGTCGGGTGGACGTGGATGGTTCCGGCGACGTCCTCCAGCAGGGCGCCCATCTCGAGCATCTGGGCGAAGCTGTTGGACAGTTCCGAGACGTGCTGGCCGACCGCCTGGACGCCGAGCAGGCGGTGGTCGGTCTTCGAGGCCAGAACCCGGACGAACCCGCCGTCGTCGCCGGCCTCGAGCGCCAGGGCGCGGCCGATGGCCATCAGGGGGAAGACGGCGGTGATGACGTCGTCGCGGCCCTCGACGTCCAGCGGGCCGAGGCCCGCCGAGACGATCTCGGGCTCGGTGAAGCAGACGGCGGCGATGGTCACGGGGTCGAAGCGGCGGTCTTGGCCGGCGATGATCTCGGCGACCACCTCGCCCTGGGCCGAGCCCTTGTGGGCCAGCATGGGTTCGCCGGTCAGGTCGCCGACGGCCCAGACGTTCTTCATCGAGGTGGCGCAGCGGTCGTCGATCTTCACGAACGGGCCGGCCATGGCGACGCCCATGTTCTCGAGGCCCCAGCCCTGCGTCCGCGGACGGCGGCCGACGGTGACAAGGACCTTGTCGGCCTTGAGCCTGATCTCCTGACCGTCCCTGGTGGTGACGGAGAGCTGACCCTTGTCGAAGCCGCCGGCTTTCGCGCCGAGGTGAAGTTCGACGCCGTGCTTCTCCAGCCATTTCGCGACGGGATCGGTCAGGGCCTTGTCGTAGAGCGGCAGCAGGCGGTCGGCCATTTCGACGATGGCGACTTCGGCGCCCAGCTTGCGGAAGGCGATGCCGAGCTCGAGGCCGATGTAGCCGCCGCCGACGACGACCAGCTTCTTCGGCACGGCCGGAAGGGACAGGGCCTCGGTCGAGGAGATGACGTCGCCGCCGAAGGGCAGGAAGGGCAGTTCAACCGGCTCGGAGCCGGTGGCGAGGATCACGTGTTCGGCGCGGATGGTGACGTCGCCGTCGGCGGTCTTCACCGTGCAGGTCTTGGCGTCCTGGAATTCGGCCCAGCCCTTGATGACCCTGACCTTCGACTTCTTCAGCAGGGCGGCGACGCCGGCGTTCAGCTTTCTGACGATGCCGTCCTTCCACGCCACCGTCTGCGACAGGTCGACGGCGGGTTTGGCCGCGGTGATGCCGAGCGTCCCGCCGTCGGCGGCCTTCGACACCGTCTCGAATTTCGAGGCGGCGTGGATGATGGCCTTGGAGGGGATGCAGCCGACGTTCAGGCAGGTGCCCCCCAGGCCGTCGCCGCCGTCGACCAGCACGGTGTCGAGCCCCAGCTGGCCGCAGCGGATGCCGGCGACATAGCCGCCGGTGCCGGCGCCGATGATCAGGACTTTGGCGGTGAGGGTCTGGGTCACTGGTGCTTCTCGAAATAGGCGACGAGGGCGGGGGGGTCGTTCACGGTGCGGCCGAAGACTGAGCCGCGCACCACGACGACGAGATCGCCGGGCTTGAAGCTCAGATAGTTGAGGCAGAGCGGCGCTGGAGCCGGGATGGTTCGGTAGGCGACGCCGAGGGCGCCCGTCGCCCGCGCCGTGTCGCTGGCTGGCTGGCCCTGGATGGTCTCGACGCTGCGGACATGCGCCACGCCGGGGGTGATGATCACGGAGCCCTCCTCGACGGGCGGCAAAGTCTCGACGGACTCGACGCGGCCCAGGAAGATGTCGACGGACGGATCGCCCAGCCATGCGTCCCAGTTCGGCGGCGGCGGCGGCAGACAGGCGGCGGCCGGTCCGGCGATGGCGGCCAGACCGACGGCGGCCGCGAGCGCTGCCAGCGTCCGCATCGTCAGACCATCCACAGCGTCGCGGGGTGTTCCAGCAGGCCCTTGATGCGCTGGACGAAGACGGCCGCGTCGTGGCCGTCGACGATGCGGTGATCGAAGCTGGAGGACAGGTTCATCATCTTGCGCACGACCATCTGGCCGTCCTTGACCACCACGCGTTCGGCGATCTTGTTGGGGCCGACGATGGCGACCTCGGGGTGATTGATGATCGGGGTGTGGACCACCCCGCCCAGGGTCCCCAGCGAGGTGATGGTGATGGTCGAGCCCGACAGTTCCTCGCGTTTGGCCGAGCCGTCCTTGGCGGCGCCCGAGACGCGGGCGATCTCCAGCGCCGTGTCCCAGGGATCGCGGGCCTCGGCGTGGCGGACCACCGGGACCATAAGGCCGTTCGGCGTCTGGGCGGCGATGCCCAGGTGGACGGCGTTGTGCGTCGTCAGCACGCCGGCTTCGTCGTCGTAGTGCGAGTTGATCGTCGGCTGGTCGCGCAGGGCCACGACGATGGCGCGGGCGATGAAGGGCAGGACGTTCAGCTTGGGCTGGTCCTTCGTCTTCGTCGCGTTCAGGTGGGCGCGGAGCTCCTCCAGCGCGGTGACGTCGATCTCCTCCACATAGGTGATGTGGGGGATGCGGCGGACGCTCTCGGCCATCTTCTCCGCGATCTTGCGGCGCAGGCCGATGATGCGGGTTTCGGTGGTTCCCTCGGCCTGGGCGTAGGTCGAGCCGGCCGATGATCCGCTCACGGACGATCCGCGGCCGCCGGAGGAAACATAGGCGTCCAGATCGGCGTGCTCGATGCGGCCGGCGGGGCCGGAGCCGGGGACGAACTGGAGCTCGATCCCGAGGTCGCGGGCGCGGTTGCGCACGGCGGGGGAGGCCAGGGGGCGCTGGCCGGCGGCGCGGGTGGTGAAGGCTTCGGCGACGGCGCGGGCCGGTTTGCCCCCCTCCCCCGCTTCGCGGGTACTCCCCCCGACGGGGGGAGATTTGGGAGCGGGCGTCGCGGGGGCAGATTCTCCCCCATCGGGGGAGGGGGACCGCGAAGCGGTGGAGGGGGCTGCGGCGGGAGCCGCCGCCTGGTTGCCCTTGCCCTCGACCTGGAAGCTGACCAGCGGTCCGCCGACGGCGAGCTGCTGACCGGCTTCGCCATGCAGGGCCGCCACGGTTCCGGCGACGGGCGAGGTCAATTCGACCGTGGCCTTGTCCGTCATGACCTCGGCGAGCAACTGGTCCTCGGTGACCGTATCGCCGACCTTGACGTGCCAGCCGACCAGTTCGGCCTCGGCGGTGCCTTCGCCGACGTCCGGCAGCTTGAAGACGAAATTGCCGCCGGCGACGGCCGGGGCGGTCGCGGGCGCGGCCTCGACCTTCGGCGCTTCAGCTTTCGGGGCCGGAGCCGGTTCGGCCTTGGCGGGAGCCGGAGCGGCCTCGGCGGACGCATTCCCCGCGCCCTCGACCTCGAACTCCACCAGCGGCGAGCCGACCGCCAGTTGCTGGCCCGGTTCGCCGTGGGCGGCCAGCACCTTGCCGGCGACGGGCGAGGTCAATTCGACCGTGGCCTTGTCGGTCATGATGTCGGCGATGATCTGGTCCTCGGCGACCATGTCGCCGACCTTGACGTGCCATCCGACCAGTTCGGCCTCGGCGGTGCCTTCGCCCACATCGGGCAGTTTGAAGACGTAGCGGCCCATATCAACGCCCTCCGGTCATGACGGCTTTCAGCGCCGTGGCGACCCGCTCGGGTCCCGGGAAATATTCCCACTCGAAGGCGTGCGGATAGGGGGTGTCCCAGCCGGTCACCCGCGCGATCGGCGCCTCGAGATGATAGAAGCAGCGCTCCTGCACCAGGGCCGACAGCTCGCCGCCGAAGCCCGAGGTTTTCGGCGCCTCGTGGACGATGACGCAGCGGCCGGTCTTCTTCACCGAGGCCTCGATGGTCTCGATGTCCAGCGGCACGAGGGTGCGCAGGTCGATGACCTCGGCGTCGACGCCGGCGTGTTCGGCCCCGGCGAGGCTGACCCAGACCATGGTGCCATAGGCGAGGATGGTGACGTCATTGCCCTCGCGCATGACGCGGGCCTTGCCGATCGGCTCGACGTATTTGCCGGTCGGGACCTGGGCCAGCGCCTGGGCCTTCCACGGCGAGACGGGCTTCTGGTGCCAGCCGTCGAAGGGCCCGTTGTAGAGGCGTTTGGGCTCGAAGAAGATGACCGGGTCGTCGTCCTCGATCGCCGCGGTCAGCAGGCCCTTGGCGTCATAGGGGTTGGACGGGATGACGACCTTCAGCCCGGCGATGTGGGTGAACAGGCTCTCCGGCGACTGGCTGTGCGTCTGGCCGCCGAAGATGCCGCCGCCATAGGGCGAGCGCACGGTGATCGGGCTGGTGAACTGGCCGGCCGAGCGGTAGCGCAGCTTGGCCGCTTCCGAGACGATCTGGTCGTAGGCCGGATAGATGTAGTCGGCGAACTGGATCTCGACGACCGGGCGCAGGCCGTAGGCGCCCATGCCGATGGCGGCGGCGACGATGCCGCATTCGCTGATCGGGGCGTCGAAGCTGCGGGTCAGGCCGTGCTTCTTCTGCAGGTGGTCGGTGACGCGGAAGACCCCGCCGAAATAGCCCGCGTCCTCGCCGAAGCTGAGGACGTTCGGGTCCTCGGTCATCTTGATGTCGAGAGCCGAGTTGAGAGCCTGGATCATGTTCATCGGGACGACGCCGTTGGCCGGCGCCTCCGACTTCGGGGCGTGGTTCTGGTCGGCCATGTCGGGCTCGATGCCGTCGCGACGGTCGGATTCGGTGAAGGTGGTTTGCTCGCTCATGATCAGACCCCCACCTCGCGGCGCTGTTCGACGAGGCGCCAGTCCTCGGTCGCATAGACCTCCTCGAACATCGTCTTCACCGAGGGACGCGACTGGCCGAGGGTGCCGATGGCCTCGGACTCCTTGCCGGCGGCGCGGACCTGGTCGACGGCCTCGGCCTCGGCGGCCGTCTGCTGGTCCTCGGACCATTCGCCAAGGGCGATCAGATGCTGTTTCAGGCGGGCGATCGGGTCGCCGAGCGGCCATTTGTCGTGCTCGTCGGCCGGGCGGTAGCGGCTGGGGTCGTCCGAGGTCGAGTGCGGGGCGCCGCGGTAGGTGAACAGCTCGATGACCGTCGCCCCCTGGTTGGAGCGGGCCCGCTCCTCGGCCCACTGGGTCGCGGCCCAGACGGCGAGGAAGTCGTTGCCGTCGACGCGCAGGGCCGGCAGGCCGTAGCCGATGGCCTTGGAGGCGAAGGTGGTCTCCAGCCCGCCGGCGATGCCCTGGAAGGAGCTGATGGCCCACTGGTTGTTGACGATGTTGAGGATGACCGGGGCGCGGTAGACGGCGGCGAAGGTCAGGGCGTTGTGGAAGTCGCCCTCGGCCGTGGCGCCGTCGCCGATCCAGGTGATGGCGATCTTGTCGTCGCCCTTGTAGGCGCTGGCCATGGCCCAGCCGACGGCCTGCGGCACCTGGGTGCCGAGGTTCCCCGAGATGGTGAAGAAGCCATAGTCCCTGGCCGAATACATGATCGGCAGCTGGCGGCCCTTGATCGGGTCCGAAGCGTTTGAGTAGATCTGGTTCATCATGGTCGCGAGCGGATAGCCGCGCGCGATCAGCAGGCCCTGCTGGCGGTAGGTGGGGAAGCCCATGTCTTCGCGCGACAGGATCATGCCCTGGGCGACGGCGATGGCCTCCTCGCCCGTGCACTTCATGTAGAAGCTGGTCTTGCCCTGACGGTGGGCGCGATGCATCCGGTCGTCGAAGGCCCGCGTCAGGATCATGGCCTTGAGCCCGCGCCGCAGGGTGTCGGCGTCCAGCTTCGGGTTCCACGGACCGACGGCCTTGCCCGCGTCGTCCAGCACGCGGATCAGCCTGAAGGCGTGGTCGCGCATCTCGAACGGCGTGGTCGAGACCTCGGGGCGCTCGACGGCGCCCGCCGGATCCAGCTTCAGATGGCTGAAGTCCGTGGGGTCGCCGGGCCGGCCCGAAGGCTCCGGCACGCGCAAAGACAAGGCTTGGCTATTGGGCTTCTTCATTCCGTCCTGCCGTCCGGTTGATCCGTCCGCGTTTCCTGAGCGGGATTTAGCACGACGCCTCAGGCAAGGCTCGCCTGAATTTGACCTTGCACTATGCCCATCAGCGGTATTTTATTGCGCCATAACATGATCGGGAGAAACGCCTTGGCTGACGATCTGGACCCCGTCGACGCCCGCATTCTGGACATCCTGCAGCAGGACGCCGGTTTGTCGGTCGCCGAGGTGGCGGATCGCGTCGGTCTGTCGGCCTCGCCGTGCTGGCGCCGCATCAAGAGGCTGGAGGATACGGGCTTCATCCGCAAGCGGGTGACTCTGCTGGACGCGACCAAGCTGGGCCTGGATTTCGAGGTCTATGCGATCGTCAAGCTGAGCCTGCCCTCGACCGAAAACCTCGACATCTTCGAGGCCGCCGTAGCCCAGTGGCCCGAGGTGGTGCAGTGCGCGACCATCACCGGCCGCGAGGACTATGTGCTGCGGATCATCACGTCGGACATGCACGCCTTCGACCAGTTCCTGCGCAACAAGCTGCTGAGCCTCGGCATCGTCTCGGACTGCGAGAGCCATATCGTCACGCGCGGCGTGAAGAATGTGACCGCCCTGCCCCTTGGCATCGTCACCCCGCACGTCGGATAATCCGGTTCGGCGCGCGCGGCGCCGTGGGGATACGACATGATCGAGATGGTGATCGACGCCCGCCGCAAGGACCTGGGCGGGTTCGAGGTGGGCCGGGTGCTGCCGTTCCACGCACGGCGCATGGTGGGGCCCTTCATCTTCCTGGACCAGATGGGTCCCGCCGAGTTCGCGCCGGGGTCCGAGGCGATCAATGTGCGGCCGCATCCGCACATCGGCCTGTCGACCCTGACCTATCTGTTCGAGGGCGAGATCATGCACCGGGACAACACCGGCGCGACCCAGGCCGTCCGCCCGGGCGAGGTCAACTGGATGACCGCCGGCAAGGGCATCGTCCACTCCGAGCGCACCGATCCGCTGAAGAGGAGCCAGGGCGGGCCGATGCACGGCATGCAGGCCTGGATCGCCCTGCCGGAGGAGTCCGAAGAGACCGATCCGCGCTTCCACCACCACGGCGAGGCGGACCAGCCGGCCTACGAGAACCAGGGCCTGTTCGCCCGGCTGGTGGCCGGAGAGGCCTATGGGGCCCGGGCCGCCGTGCCGGTGTCGTCGCCGCTGTTCTACGTCCACTGGGAGCTGGCCGAGGGGGTGCGCACCGCGCCGCCGCCGGGCAAGGGCGCGGGCGGCTACACGGAGCGGGCGCTGTATGTGGCCAGGGGGGAGATCGAGGTCGGGGACCGGGCCTTCCACGAGGGCCAGATGATCATTCTGGAGCCGACGGCCGAGCCGACCATCAAGGCGCTGAAGCCCTCGACGGTCATGGTGCTGGGCGGCGAGCCGGTCGGGCCGCGCATCATCTGGTGGAATTTCGTCCATTCGAAACAGGAGCGCATCGATCAGGCCAAGGCCGACTGGAAGGCCGGACGGATGAGCCTGCCGACCGAAGACTCGATCGAGTTCATTCCCCTGCCCGACGTGCCATCGACCCCGGAGCCGGCGCCGGCCCCGACGCCCGCCGCGACCGCGGCCGGGGTCAAGGTCGAGCCGACCCATCCGGTCTAGGGCCTGACCCCCGACCGGGCTGCGACCCAGTCGACGACAGTGCGGATGACCGAGGGGTCGAGGGTGGTTTCGATCTGACCGTATTCCGCCATGAGGCCGGTTTCGGCCGGCTGGAACAGGTGGTTCAGGCCCGGCAGAACGACCACCTCTGCGTCCGGCCTGAGCCGGGAAACGACGGGCGCGTTCTGGTCGGCGGGCACCTGCAGGTCCTTGCCGCCGTAGACCGCCAGCAGGGGAACCCGGATCGCCCGGATGGAGTCCCCGGGATCATAGGCGACGTAGCCGCGATACCAGGCGTTGGACATGACGCCCGCTGTCCGCGTGGCGGCTTCGGGCGGCGCTCCGCTGGCGAGCGCGACCGCCTCGACCTCGCGCCGCACGGCCTCGCCGTCGTCGGCATTCGCGACGATGGCGGCCATCAGGAGACGCTGGCGCGCGACCATGCTCTCGACCGCTTCCGCCGGTGCGCCCGACGCCGTGGCTATGAGCCGGGATTGCTCCGTAATGATCTCGGCGCCCGAAACCGCCGGCCCGGCCAAGGTGACGAGCCAGGCGGGCCGGAGGCCGTCATCCATGGCCAGATAGGAGAATACGGCGCCCTCGCTGTGGCCGATCAGACCGACCCGGGCCGGATCGATGTCCGGGCGGGCGACCAGGCCGTCGAACACGGCCCTGACGTCCGAAGCAAAATCGACGCCGGTCGCCGCGCCGAAATTCCCCGTCGAGCCGGCGACGCCCCGGTCGTCATAGCGCAGCACCGCCACGCCGCGGCGCGTCAGGGCGTCCGCCCATATGGCGAAGGACCTGTGCCCCTCGATGGTCTCGTCGCGATCCTGGGGGCCGGTCCCGGTGACCAGTATGGCGGCGGGGAACGGGCCCGCGCCCTCCGGCAGGGTCAGGGTTCCGGCCAGCCGCACGCCCGGCGCGGCGGGGTTGTCGAAGGCGACGGGCTCGCTGCGGTAGGGGAAGGGCGGAACCGGCGTCTGGGGGCGGGCGGCGAGGGTCGCCGTCGCCGCCGTGCGGGTCAGGACCAGCGGCAGGGTCGCCCCGCCCTGGGAGAGGGTTCCGGTCAGGGTCTGGCCGTCCCCGGATCGCGCGCCCTCGAACCGGCCGCCGATGACCGGAACGACAAAGCGGACGACGCCGCCTTCGACGGTCGGACGGTCGACAGCGATATTCCGGGCTCCCTGATCCGGACTGTCCATGACGGCGTTGCCGGCGGCGTCGACGCGGAAGACGATTCGGATGGACTGGCCGCCGACGCTGATCCGTCCCTCCCAGACGCCCGCCAGATCGGGCGCCGCGGCGGCGGCCTGAACCGGAGCGATGGCGGCGGCGATGGAGACGGCGGCAAGCAATGTCATGGCGATCTCCCGGAAATGTCGGCCGACAGTATGGGCATCAGGCCGGCGCGCCAACCGTGCGGGTCTTGAATCGCAACGCGCAGACACGATCTGGCGGGCATGACCGCATTCTCCGTTCTCGACCTGTCGCCCATCGTCGAGGGCGGCGACGCCCGACGCGCGCTGCTGGAAACCACCGCCTTCGCCCAGGCCGCCGACCGGCTGGGGTTCAGGCGGTTCTGGGTGGCGGAGCACCACAACATGCCGGGCATCGCCAGCGCGGCGACCGCGGTGGTGATCGGCCAGGTCGCCGGGGCGACCGAACGCATCCGCGTCGGCTCGGGCGGGGTCATGCTGCCCAACCATGCGCCGCTGGTGATCGCCGAACAGTTCGGGACGCTGGAGGCGCTGTATCCGGGCCGCATCGATATGGGCCTCGGCCGGGCGCCGGGCACGGACGGGGAGACGGCCCGCGCCCTGCGCCGCTATTTCGAGGCCGCCGACCAGTTTCCGCGCGACGTGATGGAGCTCCAGGCCTTCCTCGACGATCCGGTCGAGGGGCAGCGGGTCACGGCCTGGCCCGGCGCCGGCGCCAAGGTCCCGATCTGGCTGCTGGGCTCCAGCCTGTTCAGCGCCGAACTGGCCGCGCATCTGGGCCTGCCCTTCGCCTTCGCCAGCCATTTCGCGCCCGAGCTGCTGATGCAGGCGCTGCAGACCTATCGCGCCGGCTTCCGGCCGTCGAAGGCGCTGGCCGAGCCGTATGCGATGGCGGCGATCAATGTGTTCGCGGCCGAGACCGACGCCGCGGCGGAGCGGCTGTCGACCTCGATGCAGCAGGCCTTCGCGGCCGTGGTCACGGGCAAGCCGGGACGGGTCAAGCCGCCGGTTGACGACATCACGACCGTGCTGGACGCCCGCCAGCTGGCCGCGGTGCAGAGCCGGCTGACCTACGCCGCGATCGGCGGGCGCGAGACGGTGCGGGCGAAGCTGGCGGCCTTCGTGGACCAGACGGGCGTGGACGAGGTGATGGTCACCGGCATGGTGTTCGATATCGACGACCGGATCCGCAGTCTGGAGATCACCGCCGAGGCCGTGGCGGGGCTCTAGATCACGCCCGGCGCCCGCAGGAAATCGAGCAGCAGCCGGTTTACCTCGTCCGGGCGTTCCTGCTGGATCCAGTGGCCGGCGCCGGGAATCACCACCTGCAGCCGCAGATCCGGGGCCTGGTCCCTGAGACCCGCCTCATGCGCGCCCGCATAGTGGCGCACCGGATCACGTTCCCCGACCACGAAGGCGGCGGGCACGCGGATGCGGGCGTCCTGCAGATGGGCGGTCAGGGACCAGTTGCGATCGAGGTTGCGGTACCAGTCGAGCGGTCCCCTGAAGCCGCCGGCCGCGAAGGCGTCGACGTATTCGGCGAAATGCCCAGGGCTCATCCATGGCGGCAGGGACGCATCGTCGGGGACGGTGGAGATGAAGCTCTGGCCCTCCGGTATGAAGCCCGTCGACTGGCGGTCGTCGGGGGTCGCGCCGTCGTAGGCGTAGAACATCTTGCGCAGGGCCGTCGCCGGGTCGGCGTCGAAGACCGCATGGGCGTCAGGAGCCTGAAAGCGGCTGATGTAGAGGTCGCCCAGCCCGAGCCGCTTCGAGATCGCCGCCATGGCCGCCGTCGGCGGACCTTTGGGCCGGCGGGGCTGGAAGGGCACCGAGAGGCCGAAGACGGCGCGGAAGACATCGGGCCGCGTCAGGGCGCAATGCCAGGCCACCGGCGCGCCCCAGTCGTGGCCGACGACGACGCATTGCGTCTCGCCCAGCCCCCGCACCAGATCGACCATGTCGCCGACCAGATGCAGGATGGAATAGTCGGCGGCGTCGGCCGGCTTGTCCGTTCCGCCATAGCCGCGCATGTCGGGCGCGACGGCGTGGAAGCCGGCGTCGGCGAGGGCCTCCACCTGCGCCCGCCAGCTGATCCCGAGTTCGGGGAAGCCGTGGATGAGCAGGACCAGAGGGCCGGTTCCGGCCTCGAGGATGTGCTGGTTCAGGCCGTCAGTCTGGATGTGGCGGGTCTGCATGGAGTCACCGGATCACTCGCGGACGGATCGGGCAAGCGTCTCGTCCTGGGAGGAGACGGAGGTTCTAGAGCTCCACGCCCGTGGTGCGCATGATCTCGGCCCGCAGCTCGGGCATGCCGTCGCCCTTTCCCGCCGAGGTAACGATCACCGCTGGATAGGCGGCCGGGCGTTTGGAGATGGCCTTCAGCGTCGCGGCCTGGACCTTGTCAGCCTCGCCCTTCTTGAGCTTGTCGGCCTTGGTCAGGATGATCTGATAGCTGACGGCGGCCAGATCCAGCGCGTCCAGCGCCTCGTCGTCGACCTTCTTCAGGCCGTGGCGGGAATCGATCAGCAGATAGACCCGCTTCAGCGTGACCCGCCCGCGCAGATAGTCGCGGCCCAGGTCCTGGAATTTCCTCACCGTCGCCTTCGAGGCCTTCGCCCAGCCGTAGCCGGGCAGGTCGACCAGCCGCATCTTGCCGTCGAGATCGAAGAAATTGACCTC